>Ga0208089_1000023_pt1 | contig 41550 bp, 19 predicted proteins | sample LakMenEpi29Jun12_FD_150744 | JGI IMG/M metagenome (GOLD analysis project Ga0208089, IMG submission 150744) | Freshwater microbial communities from Lake Mendota, WI - 29JUN2012 deep hole epilimnion (SPAdes) | ecosystem: Environmental > Aquatic > Freshwater > Lake > Epilimnion/Euphotic zone ... | reverse complement strand
TTTGTCGCAGTTGTATTTTGTTGAAACGATGATTGTTTGTTTTAAAAAATTAAATGTTTTGTAAAAAAAATGAAATCTGAGCGTATCGCTTTCGCATTCTTCGGTGGATAACGACGAGAACGCGCCCGTTTTGCGAATATCGACACCGTGTCCGCTTTTATCGTAAGTTTGACCGCGTATTTTGATGATGGTATCGCGATCGTTATCGCGCGACCGCTTGCTTACACCGCGCGAAAATGATGCGGTGGGGCGTTCGTCGGATGAATCTGCGTGGTGGTCGGTCGTCGCTTCACCTTTTCTTTTGGTCTTGATTTGTATTTTTTCGTTATCCGTGCGCGATTTATGTGTCGAATTTTTTTCTCGACGTTTCGGTTTGATTCGATCGGACCCGCCTCGAAACGAATTTTCGAGACGCGGCGTATCGTAAAACATATCAGCATCGTCCATGTTGATCGCAATCAAATCATAACGCTGCGTTGATTTTTTATTTTTGTGCGACGTTTATTTTATTTATTTAGTCGTTGATATTACCGATATAATTAAAATATTTTTAGAGTCGCTCGGATTTGAAGATATCGTGGTAGTGCGTTTCGCATAACGCGTGATCGTAAGCGTCTCGTTTAAATCGTAAAAAAAAACAAATAAATATCGTTTATTGATATTTTGTGACAAAAAAAACAAATTATGATAACGTGCAACGGCGCATCACAAGGATTCGTATCCTAAATTGCGTTTGCTGGCGTATTTTGACCAAATCGCAAATACCGCGTGTCCGACCACGACGATAAAAATCATAATCAACCCGGGCCAAGCGTAAACATCGGATTGACTCGTATTGCGCGTGAACGCCGTAGTTATGATGTAATAATACAAATTGTATTTCGATCCGACGAATTTTGACACGAGAATGTGTAATGCTGCGGAACCGAGGGAAGAAAATACGGCAAAAACGATGGGGGAGCCGTGTAAACTCATTTGGCGACCTCGTTTGGTCGGTTCTAAATTATTGATGGTTTCACCCATTTCTTCGCCGGATTCGTCGTCGGTTTTCATTTTCTTTTGGCGATACACTTGCCATTTTTCCTTGTGGCGTATCATCGTGTAGGTCAAATAATAAATGGTGTATATGAAAAAAGCGGCGATACAAACTATCCATCTCGCAGAAAAAACGGACAAGGCCGATTCGTCGTACCCCGTAGCCAGTCGACAGCCGACGCTTCCGTAGGCAATTTCGGTACAATTCGATACGCTGAACGAATCGTTATTCGAAGAATCTTTCAACGCGCCGTATACGATGACGTATCCTAAAAGCCATCCCAAAAAGTGTGCGATGAACGTCAAAACAATCTTGACGATAACGGTGAAGCGTTCGCTCGTTTTCGCATATTTTTCGTTGTGAAACAACATCTCGGAAACCCCGGTACCCAATAATAAATAACCGTCTTGAGATTGACCGTCGAAACGGGTAAATAGATACCGAATCAAAACGTAAGCCAGAAAAATGATGAGACCTTGAATCGCAGCGTTCGTGCTTCTCAGATTGTCGGTGTTTAAATCGAACGTCAAAAGGGTCAAATTTGTAGCATTGTTGTAAACCAACAAATCGCGCTGGGCGCCCCAGTACATATAGTCGGAAGGGAAAATAACCACCGATGTGAACCATGGTATCGATAACATGACACCGGAAGCAATGGACGCCAAAAAAACGATAAGCAGCGTTCCTAAAGGCGAAATCATGTCCATAAAAGACGCGTATCCCACTTCTGGTGCAGATGCAAACACCGGATCGTCTTCGTTGTACAGTACATTTTTTCTTTTGGAGGAGGACATTGTGCGCGACGCTATGTAATGTCGAGGCGACGCACGAGCAGTGTCTTTTTTTTTTAATAAAATAATTACAATAAAATTTTTATTGATATATAAAATCGTGCGTGCGATGGAGCGTTTTGCCCAAAGTTTTGCGTCGCGTCGAAAAGGAATATTTTTAAAAAAGAACGTCGGAGTCGCGTCGAAAATTTATTGACCCGAACAACAAAATGTCGATGAATATTTTAAAATAAATATCATCCCGTGGATATGTTGCCAGGTTCTTTGTACTCGATTTGACCGAACGTCGACCGCGCTTTGGCTCTTTCGGCAATGATTTGACTACCGCTCGATTGCGCGGCCAATTCTTTGAGCGTCGACATATTTTGTTCCGAAATTTCGGAACCGTGAGTGATCATGAGTTGATCGGAAGTGATGGTGTTTGCGTCGTATCTGTCACACGCGGTCAGAAAAAAAAATTAAAGAAAAAACAAACGACGAATAAAAAAATGGACTTACAGTGACTTTGATTTGACGTCCGTCGCGATTTGTGCGGACGATTGATTTGGCGTGCCGTTGTTTATAACGTACGGCGTATTTACCACTTGTACTTGAACTTGATTGGTCGTCGATTTTGTCGTTTCTTTGTCCGCCTGTTTGGTATTTTTTTTAAATTTGTCGATATTCGACCCCGTTCCGCTTATTCTCGATATTTCTCTGGAATATTTCAAATGAAGTTCCGAAGCTTCTTTAAACATTTTCCATATAGCGCCGTCGTAAACCGTTTTATCCCCTTCGAAGGTTTGCATCGCGTTGTGCCGATTTGATTCTCCTTCTTTTCGCGATTCGTTGCGATCGATTTTATGATTTATATTATCGTGATATTCCGAAAAGTTGCTATCGTTCGATTTTGAAAATAATTTTGACAATCGGTGTTTTCGGCCGTCACCGACCGCGTCGTTTTCGCAAATTGCGTAATTCGCCTCCGAATCCGGTTGCGTAGATTTGTAAGGTAATTGGTTCAGCAATTGTATTATAAAATCTCCAAGCGAGTTGTATATCGTTTGGGACGTGCCATCTGGTCCGTCCATTTTCGATCTCGCGCGGCAAAGTTCGGACGGCATCCATATCTTATTTTTTTCGAAAGATACGATCGATTTGAAAACTTTAAAATAACCGACATCGGAAGACGCCGTTTTGTTTTCCGCAACGAAGGTCGATTCTTCTTCTTCCGTCATGCGATCGAAAAAATGGACGAACGACGCGTAATTTTTAAAATGTTTTTCGTACTTTGAAAACGGCGTCCAACAATCGAACAAACATTCGTTCGTGATGCATTGTAAATTTTTCAATATATTTTTGTCGATTTTTACGTTCGTGATAATGTTGGAAACGTGTGTCGCGTCGATGAATTTTAAACACGACGGCAACATATCGTCCGATACGTCGATAGATTTCGACGCCTCCTTTAATATTCGAAGTTTGAATTTGATAATGTCTATAAAGTTTTTTAATTTGATTTCGTAATTTGTTCTTTTTTTAAAATAGGTATTGAATATATAACAAACGAACAAGCAATGTTCGTATTCCGTCGATTTTTGAGGTTTTTCTTTTGCATATCGTTTTACGAGTTTAAATAACGTGGTCGTCGACATCCAACACAATTGTTTGTGATAATCAACATTTATACGGTATTGCGCTCCAAACGTTTCGTATAATTCGATATCCTTGGTCATGCGCGAAAACGTTATAACGTTGTTTATGGGTTGTTCGTAATTTTTCGGACGGGATAAATGATCGTAATTGTAGTCGGTCACGATTTTTCCGGAATTTCGTCCGAGCCTTTCCGACGACACATCGTCTATACTTTCTAAAACGGACGGTCGATATGTGTCGGTATCTACGATTCGTATGGTTTTCGTTATTCTTTGATTCGGCGATTTTCGATTTTGACGAAATGTGTTTTCATGTTGTATTTTGCATCCGTCTTGCAAAATAATATCCAAAATGTGCGGCAATGGGGCGTCGTGAATAACGGCGAACGCCAAATTTACTTGATCTACGTCGTCGCTCGAAGCGATGAACCTTACGTCGTATTTATCTATAAATGTCGACTGTTTCGCTAATTTTAAAGTCAAGGAGGATTGCGTCTTTTCGGCAACGCTTTCGAACAAACGATCGTCGCATTCTTCGCTCGAGCGTGGTAAGTGCTTTATCGCGCTGTCGTCGTGTTCGACGACGTCTCCGTCGGTAAATTTCGAAAAACGATCGATGTATTCGGCGCCTTTCGTATTTGTTATCGCATGAGTTTTCATTTTGTGTTTTTTTAAAATGTCGCGTTGCATGTACAATCGATCCGACAAATCGTCGACAGATTTTACGTTATCGACCAGAGATCCCAATTCGTGATTCACGTATTGTTTAAACAATACCTGTCCGACGTTTTTGAAATCCTCGTCCGTTGGCGCGACGAGATTCGTCGCGGTCGTCGTTGTCGACGCGTTGAAATTAGGCGTTGTTGCGGGGTCGCTATCGTCTTGCGTTATTTTTTTTGTTTTGTTGAAATTTTTACCAGGCGCGTTAAAATCTGGACCGCCACGATTCGGTATCACATTTGATTTGTGTTCTGGCGATGTTTTCCTTCTTTTATTCGTTATTTTATTTTCTTCTTCGGATGACGCGCGATCGCGCGTGTCAACATTCTTGATTGGCGATTCAAAAACATCTCTGAGTCTTTTTAACGATCTGTTTCCGGATGTGGGTGATCGATTGTTTTTACGGTGTTGGCTTTGTTTTGCGTTTTGCGATACGTTGCGCCGGTCTTCGCGATAGTTCTTCTTATTGATTTTCCTATCGCCGCGGTTCTTCGAATCAGAATCTTCTTCCGAACTACGGTCGTCCAAACGCGGCTGACGATCGAGTCCTGAATGCGTAAACTTTATGATATCGTCGTCGGACCATGACGACGTCGTTGACATTTTTCGATATCGTATATCGATATCGTTTCGACTTTGGATGTCACGAAAAGGTATCGCGTGATGACGAAAAAAAATAAGACACCAAAATTTTCGTTTTACGGTGAAAAAATAGCGTAAAAAAAAACGCAAAACACCCCGTAACGCATCCTCTTGACGAAAAATCATCGCGACCATGTCGTCGGACGACGAGTGTTCTTCTGTAGAATACTTTTTGACTCGATTAGAAAATCACATCAACGTCGGAGGTTTAGATCTTTGTTGCGAAACCGAGCCCCAATTTTTAAAAGAGCAAGCCACAACGTCGGTCGAAGACGGTTCTGTTGGGTCGAACGTCAAAAAAAAGGATGATAACGCGTTCGAGGTGAACGTTCGACGCGCTTTGAAAACGGAGAAAATCGTGAAGATGCGGTCTAAATATTTTGGTTTTTTACAAAATTGCGCGATACCGTCGTATATCGCAAAAGATTTGTCATTTTTCATGTTACCAGATATTCCCGATACGGATATTTTGTGTCTCATAAAAAAGCAAGTCAGTTACGGTTCTTCGTCCGTAGACATGGATTGGATTTTATACGCGAACAAATTATTTGCCGGCTTATTAAAATATCAATCGTTCGTCGCGACGTGCATATCGTATTTTAAAACGTACAAACCGCAAAGGATGTTGAAACTATTGCGCGATTTTAAACGCGGCATTTGCACTTGTAAAACGACCTACGGATGTAAATACGTTCACGCCGAACACGTACTAAATACGGATACGATGGAAAAAGTGGTCGGACGATTCGGTAACGTTTTCAAATGTCCGACTTTTTTTGGAAAAACATGCATATCGCTTTCGATTTTGTACGATATGTTAAATAATTATTCGTTTTGGTTGCGATTAAAAAAAAACGCAATCAAAACGACGCACGTGGACGGATATACGAATATACGATCTAAAGTTTCCATAAAGGATAACAAATGCGTATCGATTTTGTTGGTGTACAAAACCATGTGTTTGATCCATTCGTTTTTTAAAAATATTCATCGCGCGTGCATTTTAACGGAAAATACGAATATCAACGAGCGCATTTCGAATAATTTTAAATTGTCGAATATTTTGGATATTTACGGATCGGCTTTTACAAACAAGGCGGATGACGTTTTAAAACGCGCGACGTCGTCTTCGAGCGATGCGTTCTTTTTCGATTCTTTAAAAATGTCGGAAATGATGAACGTCGTTCGATCGTGTTATATACACGGATCGATGATAAATATGACGGACGATTGGCGTTGGTTTTTGGAATGCGTCAAATACAAATTGATAACGTACTGTTTTGACGTATTCGGCGAAGAATCGTCGTTAATGGACGTCCCTTACATGCGTTTGAGCGTGTCCGAAGAAGAGTATCGTCACGAATCGGACATTGTAGAATCCGCATTGTTCGAATACAACCGATGTAAAACGTCGCTACCGACGCGAGAATCGATAGAAAAAGACGACATTCGGGCGTCTGTTGCCATCGAACATATGGTCGCACATGTCGATCTTCGCGATCGCGCGATCGAAAAAACATCGGAATCTCGCGATGCGAATATCGCGACGGTCGATCCGATGGCGATTCCCTCGAAAACGGCACGCGTCATCGATCGTTTGGAAGGCGACGGTTTCAACGCATTAAAAACGAACCGCCAACGACAAAAGAGCGATACGATTACGGATTCGGACGTTGTTTTATTCGAAAATCGACAGGCGGACGACATGTTGGTAGAGGAACCCGAAGAACGCGAAACGAAAAATGACGATACGATGCAGACGCGCACCGATGCGTTAAAAATCGAAGACGACGACGACGACCGTTCGCAAGGAAGCAGCGAAGACGACGATAGTGTCGAAAGCGGAGAGGCGTTTGCTTGTTGCGAACATTTTTACACGTACGCCGGATTGTTTGCTAATCATGCGTTCGGACTATCTGGAGCGCTTTCGAACTTAAAATGTAAGAGACTGTTCGATTTGAACATATTCGATCAGTACGGTACCAAAATGATGAGACGTAAACAAGACATACACCATGGGTTGACTTTGTTTTTGAAATTTTGGGGTGGATTTAAATTATTAAATCCATCGGACATGTTGAAAACGAATATACGATCGACATATTTATCCTATCACGTGTCGCGCGATGATGTTAATTGGTATTTAGTAGAAGGTACCGTTTTGGATGTAAAAAGAAGACTGACGACGGATCCCGAGCGTATGTTGGACAACATGTACGCAAAAATGTCGAAACAAATCAAAGATTTCGCGTCTAAAAAACCGACGCTCATCCTATCGAAATTAAAAAATGACCCGGTTTATCGCGGGTTTTTAGACTGGATGAGATTGTACGTCGCGTCCTCCTGCGTGTCCGTCGGCGTCGACAAATTTTTTACGCCGGAGTGCAAAAACGTGTTACATTTCGAAAATTGGATCGGATCCAAGAACTGGTTCGAACAAAAAAATTTTCCGTTCATATACATGCACAATGGGACGTACAACGTTTTTTACAACGGGTGTCAAATTTATTGTCGCGACGTGCCCTCCGTTTTCGTGCAAACCGTCAATTATATCGTATCCGACAAATTTTCAATGTCGCAGTTTTACGAAGACTTTGAAATTTCGGAAGAAAACGAAAAATACGTCGAAAAAGTGGTCTCGTTTTGGACCGACGCGCTGACCATCGTATCCGAAAAAACGTTCGATTTATTGATTCGATACGACGAAATCGTAATTATAAACATGATGAAGGCTACTTTTTTGTTATCGAACGCGTCGAAACAATTCGACACGCACTGTTACGAAAGTCCCGATTACATCGCGTTGTTCGATCGCGTGCTCATGTTTTATTACGTTCAATACCACATCGACGAGAACGTTAGATTCAGTTCGAAATTTACGAAAGAAATTCATCGATACGAATTCGATGATCGATTCGCAAACAAAGGTTCGGAGTTCGAACCGACGGATACTTTGTATAATCTCGATTTTGATACTTTAAATTCGGGATTATCTCAAAATTTTGGCATTCGAGTATCCGACTTGATATCGGGTGACGAGGACGAAGAGGAAAAATGCGCCACCAACGAAAATACGGATAGGTACGCCACGTCTTACGAGAATCTCATGCGATACATGTGCGAATCTGACGCGCGACGCGATTCGCGAAATACTCACGAGGACAACGCGAAAAGAATATTAGAGGGATTTTCTAACCCTAAAAAATCGAAACCTACGACGTCTTACGATACTTGTTACGAAAGCCTTGCGACTTGGTTGTTATTATCGTTGGAATATTCGGATAATCCGGATCTTAAAAAAAAAATAAAATCGGGACTCATCGAATCTATGACCAATTTGGTCAAATGGTATTATGAAAAATCTGCCTACACGAACGAGGATGTTATCGATCGCATGACTAAACCGGATATAGACGAAAAATTGTTAAAGGAAGATAAAAAAAGAGCAAAACAACGCGAAATGATGTCCAAATATAAAAACGAAGAACTTACCGCGACGTCCGAATTTTACAAAAATACGCACACCAACGACGACGCTTCGCGCGGATACGCGAAACGAGCAAAACACAAAAAAGCGAACCGTCGAGCAAAATCAAAAAATGATCCGAAAGATAAGATCGGTACCGACGTTATTATAGATTTTGAAAATTATGAAAACGATTTCGAATCGTTCAAACGTCAAGATATCGGTATTTATTACAAATCGGAAGAGACTGTGAGGTTTTTGGACGATATGTCGCGTTGCGTGACAATGTTTGACGACTTGAAACGTTGGATTTTAGATTACGATTATCTTATAAAATAAAAAAATTCAATAATACACGATTTGCGATGTGTGATTCAAAATGTAATCGCTACGACGTGATTGAATTTGAAAATTATCGAAGGCGCGTTATAAAAAAAATACAAACGATCGATCGCGATCATGATGTTTGGGTTATTTTTGCGTGCGTCCATTTGTGTACGATTTTTTATTTTTAAAAAAAATAAAATCCGCGATACGTATCGGGGTGTCGCCGTTTATTATTTTGGTAGGACGTCGAATATAAGCGCAATGGAGGACGGCGACGTTATGAACGGTGCTCGCACATCGAAAAAAAAACACAATGGTTCGGACGGCATGCCAAAGTTAAACATTACTTCCGGTAATATTTCACCGGATGGCGGTATGATATTGAAAACTTTCAATATATTACCCGTTTTTGTACGATCCGAAGATATTCAAGCTATAGTGGAAAGTCGTCTTTCGAAGCCTTTCGAACAAATGACCGTAAACGATTTGTCCGAGATACAGTTACCAGAAATAACCATAAATTTGGACGAAGAAATTGGAAAATCTTATTTGAACACGGGAGAGCTGGGATTATATTTGAATTATTTGAAAACAAAAAAGATGCTTTCGTCTTCGAACGTAAGTTACGATCATTTTTCGGCAAAAAGCAAAATTCAACCGAACGTCACGGTCACGGGTACCGTTTTGCCGGGACAAAAATCTGCCGTCAAATTGAATCCAGAAACGCTGCAAACGACTTCTGAGATTTTTAGAAATATACCGGCCGTTCAAACCGGATTCGAAGATTTCGTAAAATCCACTTTCGAACAACCGTTCTACATCACGTTGAGAAAAAACGATTTTAACAAAAAAGCTTTTGATACGTCAAATCCGAGATCGAACGTTAAAACCCCGAAAAAAAAAAATATATCCGGCGACGTAAAGGGATCGACGACGAACGATGGCGACGAAGAAAAACCCGACGCGTACGAAGAGGCGAAAGCGAAATACGACACCATACAGAGCGAATTTGGGAAAGACGAAATAGATTCGTTGATGGATTTGCCCGATCAAATACTCATGGACAAAATAACATCCGAAGCTCAAAATAAATTTTTCGGTCCGTTTTTAACCGGAGTAGAAGCGCTACGATTGCAAATATCGGTAGTTCCGTTTTATTTTAGATCGGAAACAACACAAATACCGTTATATTTCAAAAAAGATGGTTCGTATTCTCGCGAAAAACCGATAAGAGTTGATTCTAATGAACCGAACGAAAAGCTTACCGTAAATTCAAAGACAAACCAATCCAAGACGAAGCAACAACAACAACGGAGACAAGGTCAAAAACCCGTCGGCGTTATCGAGTATTTGCAAAAACAGTTGTCCCACGACGTCAGAAAAATAACGGACGAATTGTTTACAAATTTAAAATTGGACGACGGTAATTATTTTTTGAAACAACACATACCCGAATTGCGATACATCGGTTTAAACCAATACGTCGACGTGATGAATCATTTGGACGTCGCAGAATACGCGAAAATCAACACGTACGACGACGAAAGCGGTGAAACCGAGGAAGGGTCAAATTCGGAAAATATAAAAAAATACGGGTCGACGTTGAAGGTTAAAAATATTTATTATTCGGATTACAGATCCGAAGAATTCAAAAACGGATTGTCGGTTTTCATATCCGAAATGAATTCTGAGCGACTTTCGTTTATAGATCGCATAAACGAATTGATGACCGAACTTTCCAGAAATTGGGCGTCGTCCGATTCGGACGATAAAATAAACGACAACAATGCGAAGATTTCCGAAAAAATAAAAAAAATGGACGACGAAATCGAAAAATATTCATCGAAATGGACTACGGTCATAAATAATTTTGCCATAAAACACGGGTACGATTCTCCGATCGACGTTCCCAAAATCGTCATACCCGATATTTTGCGAGGCGTCATGGTAAACGTCGACCCGATCGATCGCGACGATGACGAGGCGATCGTTTATTCCGTTTTAACACCCGACATGCGCGTGATTAAAAAGAAAAAAGTCAAAAAAATCGAAAAAAACGATGACGAATTAGATTATCGTTATTTATCCCAAATACAAGACGACGACGGTTACGACGAAAACCACATCGATTTAAACAAGGATTCGGAAGATAGCGATGTCGAATTGAGATACATACACGTGACGCACAACGTACCGACCATACCCGACATGAACCACGGTCAAATATATCGTTATTTCGACGGTTCGGTCGTCAAATATTTGTGGACATGGAACGAATCTTCCGGAACATCTACGTTTAGAAATTTTAACGACGTTATGCGAAATATCGAACCTTTCATGCTTTTTATAGTGTTCAACAACGTCGACGATGCCGGTCTGCCGCAAAGTCCATTAACAACGCTAATACCCACTTATTTAGAATATCGGGATTTGAAGGAACGAATAAAAATACAATCGAAAACGGGGAATGTCGACACTTTCGTCATCGAATCGACTTTATCCAAACCAGAAAAGATAGATTCCGATTATTTGAGCGGAAAACAATTCATGCCGGTATTTCAAACGGGAGATCACGTGAAATTACCGGACATCGTAGGAGAAAAACGATCTTCGAATTCGAACATGTCGAGCCTTTTTTTATCGACGACGGACGCTTCGCAATCTCTAAGGATGACCAACGGTTCGAAAATGAACGCGACCGGCGATCAGTCTGGAATCGACGCGAACGTACAACATACGAACAGGTTGGCGTATTACGACAAATACATGCAAAAGGAGCCGTTTCAAATGTTATCAAAAAAAAAATCAATAACGTCGGCTAGGCCGAGCGCATACGAACTCTATTTACAACAAACGGACAAACAAACCGTAGAACAATATTCGCTTATAAACGAAAAACACGTCACTATGGGCAATTTAACAGCGGCAGCCATAGGTCGTCCGGTCATTTATACCCCTCTTGGATTTTGCGTCGAATTGAGACCGGGCGAAAGTTTGAAAAAAATAGAATCCAAGCTCGAAATCGATTACGAAAGATTGGAACGGTTGGAGGACCGTCTGACGGAAGAGGGTGGTATATTAACCGGATACCCGATCACGAATTTGGTCTCCACGAATAACGCATCTTCTTCGAAAGCCGCATATTCGGCGTACGGTACCAAAAACGAACCGCAAACCGTCAATTCGATAAACGTCGGATATCGTTTGCACCAGGAAAATAAAAACCCAACGCAAGAACGACGCGTTTCACATAAGGAACAAATGTTAGAAACGTATTCGAAAATAGTAGCCGAAATTTTTTCGTTGGCTTACCAAAATTTTATAAACGTAGAACAAACTTGGTACGAGCGATTGGTAAAAAAAACGTTCGATCTCACGGGAAACAAATACCATTCGTTACCGCCGCCCATTTCGTTGTTCGATGTCAACGTGACATTTCCGCCTTCGTCCAATGCCAGCATGAACGAAATATTGTCGCTTTACAATATGAATGCCGTAAAACCTAGAGATGTGGCGTTATGTTTAGCGGCAATCACCAAGAAAAGTATGGGAACGGCGCCGTACGATTTTATGAAAATATACGCGGGACGCGAATCCGAAGATTTTCTTTCTTTCGAAGATGGTATAAAAACCCGTCTCGACGAATTGCGAAACTTGGAATTGGATAAACAACGTCCGCAAAAAACGCCCCAAGAACAAAAAAAGACGGTCGCCAAAAAAAGCAAAACCGAAACATCGAAGGCGCAAAAAAAGACAGATAAAGAACCCAAAGCGTCCGATAAAAAATCGCAAATTGCTCCCAAATCCGAATCAAAAAAAAGAAAACGTTCCGAAGAACTCGCAAAGAAGAGTCAGGAGGAAACGCCCGCAAAAAAATCTAAAAAATCTAAAATAATGAACGATGATGCAAATAAATAGCTATTTATTTTTTTGTTGCGCGCAATAGTACGTTTAATTTCAAAAAAAAAAACCAACACGACGTACGTCATGGATGACTTACCGGACCTATCTCGATTACACATTAGCGATAAATTTAAAAATGTGCCGATATTAAACGACGACGAAGGTGCGTTTGATTCGTATCGTTTGGCCTCGGATATTGACGTCTTTTTTTAGATGTGGAAAATGTGTTGCGACTGTTGGTGGGCGCCAACACCGATGAATCGCCGTTGTTCAACATGGAAAACGTAGAACGTATAACATTTAAATCTTGCGCGCCGGAATTGTTTTTCGACGACGCAAAATCGACGCTCGATGAAGATTGTATCTTTTCGGGTCACTCTAAACCCAAAAATTATCGATTCGTTTACAAATCTGGAAAAAAAAAATTGGAACATTCGCAAACAAAAATATTGATCGATCATTACGATACGTTTATTTTTAAAAAATCCGTCGTCCAAACGGAAACGCCGGAGAATCTTGCGACGACAAACGTCGTGCGTTTAATTTCAGAAATGATGGTCGACCTTTCGAAAACCATGCGATGCGTCGATTCGAATTCGTTGTACGAGTTTAAAGAATCCAATTTTAGCACCATGTTGTTCGCTTTGGCAACGTCGCATTCGGGGTTGTTTGACAAGTATAAATTTTACATCGACGACCCCTCGAACGTCGTCATCACCGAGGAGCCCGTCGTGTCTGCAACCGAATCCCAATTGAGATCGTTGAAATATAATGAAAAATACGCTTATCATGACAAAAACATATTCAGAACGACGCGATTACGATTTAAACCAAATCACAAGTTTATAGATTTTTCTTTGAAATTGAGAAAATGGAACGATTGTTTGTTCCTTTTGAAGAAAAAACTCGGCGGCGCCTCGAACAATAATGTTCCGAAAACGATGCTCGTCCACGGCGAATATTTGGACGATACGTGCTTCGTCGTCGATTTTGAATTAAAATATCAAAATTTGTCGTTTATCGATTTTAGCGAAACCGTCGACACGTTCGAAAAAATGAAAAAACGTTCGGCCGATTACGTTTTTGACAACGAGAGCGAAGCCGGCGCTTTGACGTTTAACGGCAGAATAGAAGACGTCATAAAATTTGACGAAAATAGAAATCGCGTAGAAACCGCTTTAAAAAAATTCATTTTTTTAAAAAACGCCGCAACGTGGAAATCGACGTCCGAAGATAGGTATCGCGCGAAAGAAATACAATTATCGCGATATAACGTGTGCTCGTTCGTGTCCTCTTGGAGATCGTTTTTCGACAAAAACGTGATCCCTTCTCGCGACATTTTTGATATTGACGATAACGTCGTCTTGACATTGTTTTTACGATTGTTGGCGTTAAATTTTAAACGATTCGACGATGATGGTTACGATTCTAACATTTTTACCATATTATCGGAATCGGTTAACGGTAGAAATGCGTCGCAAACGGTTAAAACGAAAGGTGGATTGTCGCATTATCGTTTGTATCGCGAAAGAGAACACGGCGTCGTTTTGGATTTTATCGACAAATTAAAATCGAGTCCAAAATCTCTGGCGAACGTTGATTTTGATTTTAACGCGATGTATTGTCGTGACGCACCCTCCGAAGACATTATCGCTCGTAAAAAAATAATAGAAGAATCTTCGGTAAACAACATAAGACGCATATCCGTTGCGGTTGTGGGTATGGCGGACGTTATTTTTTATCATATATTTGACGTTTGATGCGTTTTTTGAGTCGCTTTTTTTGCGAATAAAAACGTAGTTTCAACAATGATGGCAATAATGTTTTGTTTAAAAATGACGTAAAAATCGCCGTGTTCGTATTGTAAAATTTACGACGGTATCATTATCAAAATAACCGCTCGTCCGCAAAGCGAGCACGTTAGAAATATCGTATCGTCGCGGTTTTTTAATTTTTTGTCAGATACCGCACCGCCCATTATTTTTATTTTTTACGTAAAAAAAATACGCTCCTTGCGAATCGTTTTTTTTACAAATCGTTCGTAGTTTTTTTTTGTGAACGCTATTGCACATAACGACACGAGTCAACAGACGCGCGATGCTCGTCGATAATAGACGATTTTCCGCCATATCGCATATGACCGATGAACGTGCGCGTAACGAACACACAATACTCGAAATACCGAACGAACCAGTCCAAGCGATAATCATGGATACGTTCCCGTTCGAACCGGAAGACCGATCTCTTTGTTTTTTCGATTTTGATCATTTTTATTTGTCTATCAAAAAAGACTCTGAAAAAACGATCGATGTCATATTGAATTTGGCGCTCCAACTCGACATGGAACAGATAAAACACCTATTACCGAATGGGTTGTCGTCTTTTATTTTCTCGTTGAAGAAAAATATCGTGTCCATAAAAACGTTACAACAACTCGTCTCGTTGGACGCCGTGCCCGAATTTTACAACAAAAACGACGAAAAAATTTGGAAAAAGTATTTACACATTTCTCTAAATTCGTTGTATCACGCCGAAACGACAAACGCGTACGTACACGTATTCGAAAAAATTTTCAATTCGAAAGAACACGTCGATTCGACCTCATTTAACGTGTTGGCAAATTTCTTACACGCCATGATCGCGTTACGACATAAAATATTCATAAAATCAAAAACCGATTGTTCGGTGTAAATGTCGGCGCCATCGATTTATGTATACGCGCTCACATGTATATATGTTAGTCCTTGTAAATAAAAAACGCGAGTATCGGTTCGGTAGCGTTAGCGCTTAATATCGAAAAGTTAAAACAAAATTACGATTGTTTATGTTTATTTTTTGTCTTATCGAAGCATTTTTTTCATAAACACGCGCAAAAACGCATGCGTAATAAAAAAAAATAACTTGCGTTCGCGTTCGAAACATGGGATCCGTCCAAGCGAGCGAAGATATGACTTACGACGTAAATGTGACGAAGACGGGTAATCAGAGAGCACCCAGACGGGCCGATACATCTAAAGAAAATAAAGAATATACGATAAATAAATTGGATGTACATCGGTTCGCTAAAAATAGCGACCGCCGTACCGATCAAAAAGGATCTACCAAAAACCAGCAACAAATATCATCGTTGGAAGGTTTATTCAGAGCAGCAAATATCGAACCGATCGATTTAAAAGATTTGAACGCGTCGGAACTCGCTAAACACATTCGAACGGAATTTGTTAAAAATATTACGGAAAGTTCGATTATATTGACAAACGAAACTTTTTCTTTCGGTGACGCATCGACATTGAGAATACCCGTTACGATAGAAGTTTCGCTACTATTCGACAAAATATCACTGTGGATCGACGATTATCTATCAGACACGAACACCGAACATCGCATCAATAAAGATTTTGTCGAAATTCGAGACGTCGGTCATACTTTGGGCGAATATTCTTCCGAAGACGCGTTATTTATGGATAATTTTTTTGACGCGTTATCGAAATACGTTTTATCCGGTATACAAACCGGCGAATTGTTATACGTGAAAAATAACAACGTAACATATATGTTTAATTCTTTGAAATATCAATTGTACGAACAACATAAATATCAATGTTCGATGGCTCAATTGAAATACCGCGAAAACGGTTCGGAAAATAAATTTAAACCGAACGAATTGTACAAGTTAATACCTTATATCGATTTGGACGTATCGCGATGTTTTGATTCTAGCGATTTCGTATCGATAAGAGAACGTTTAAACTCGACCATATTCGGATCTAACCGATTCGAAAACGATTTCGGTTCGCTTTTAGCGTTGAGCGGCGATGGCGAACACATACGATGTTTTAAAAAAAAGGCGAATTGTAAAGACGACCGTCACGGTATGCGAAGCAAGCGTAAATCGTCGACAAAAACGGTCGTATCGAATCAATTTGAAAAATTCGACGAAGAGTCGACGCGAAATACGCATTTTAACGAAACCGATAACATCGTCGACGACGTTCACGATTTCGATTACGACGAACCTTTAAATATTTATTTTTTATTGGATCGGTGCGAATTGACGAGCGTGAGCTCTAATTCGGATTTCAATGTTTCCGTTACTTTCAAAAATATAGCACAATCTCTTTCTTCAAAACATTTGAAAAATAATTTAAACATGATCGAACACGTCATGCGAATCGAGAGCAGTAACGACGATTCCGTCGCGAATGGTCAACGAATGTTCGAAGAACAGATATCGTCGTTCGACGATTATCTGAGAGAAGAGCTGGATTTTTTTTCGAACATCGATCGACACTCTTACGAAAGCGAATTATTGACCTCCGAAATGTCAAAAACTTCGGAACGGGACAAATCGGAGAGACGATGTCTTATCGATCCGAAAAGTTTGGAAAATATGTGCGGTCAATTCGGAAATCCAATGTTCGAACATTACGTGAATTATTTCGAAGAAAATCGATATCAAGGACGCGTATTAAATCCAAAAATAAACAAAAACGTTGGTATCGCGGATTATACCGCGAACATATCACACATGTTGTCCAAGACGAATAAAAAATCCGCGATTACTTCCGACGAAGTTTTGACGTTTTACGAATCCCAAAACGCAAAAACGTCGTCCGACCTGGTCGTCGTCGTGCGAGGCGTAAATTCGTTATTGTTCGATTACGACGCGACGGGTCGCGTGTCGGACGCCAACGAGGACGACGCGAAAAATACAACTTTGGCGTATTTCGTCAAATCCAAAAAAATAGCAAACGCCAAACCGTTCGACTCGATTACGGGCGATCATTACATAAATAAGCGAAAGAGACTGTCTAAAATGGCGCAATTCAAATTTAATCGCGATTTTGAAGAAATACCAAGAATCATGTACATCGATTCCGCCCAAAATTCGATCTGCAACGGAAGATATCTCGTGAATCTCAGCATGTCCGCGATCGATAATTTTGATAAACAACAAGGCGCCACGCTGTCCACGGAAAAATCGACGATTAGGACCGTAGAAGATCGCATGTCGGCTTTGTCGGAAAAAACCGTCACCGCGATATTGGCGAATTACAAATTATTTTTCGAAACGGACGTGGTACCACATTTATATAGAACTAACGTCTTTGACACCAAAGACGTCGATTTAAATCGTGCAAAATACATGCAAATAGGATATATTCAATACGGTCGATCTTCCAACGACATCAATTTGGTCATCCAATCGTGCAAACCTACGGAATCGCAAATGGGCGCGAACGACGACAGCGCGTCGACGATCGAAACGAAAATCGTAGTTGCCATACATAACGATATTTGCGATATGATATTGACTCGCATCGAATCTAAAAAATACGAAGATTTACAATTTTTGAATTACGAAGACGCGCGAATCAACGTCGCTTTCAAATACAATCGCGGTTCTTTGGCTCCTCTTTTCAAAAACGAGATGGTCAGACAAATTTTAAAACAAACGTACGCGCCGCAAACCGTGTGCGACATTGTTGTCTCGCCAAATTCGTCGAGAGGTTCGAAAATCGGCGATCCGATCGACGCCGACGTTCATTCGGAATCGACCGAGGAAAACGGACCCGATGGCGTCCCGTCTAAAAATCGACGATTCGTAAGCGAGTTAAACGATGGTGCGAGTGACACCGAGTCGACGACGACGTTGGAAGATTGTTTGTTCAAATCTCTGTTGGAATCCGAACACTATGCGCACAAATGCAGATTGAAAATCGCGTCCGAGACCGCGTTATCGAAATTATTTTCGAGCATAAAAATAGAAACCCATATGCTTTTTCGCGGGTGGATGTATAATAATTTTAAAAATGAAATGTGAGTTTATTTTTTATTTGTTTTTCCGCGCAAATCTATCATACATTTGCAAACGTCTTCGTTTATGTTGGTGTCGACGTTCACCAAACGCTTAAATTCCTCGTCGATATTTTCGAATTGTTCCATAAATTTCAAAACGTCGTCCGCCGGCAGCAAAAACGCCATAAATTTTGTTTCCGAAACGTTGGACATGTTCGCTCGCGTTTATTCGTTTTTTTTAATACACGCGCGTTAATCGTTTTAAAAAATAAAGACAATTTATAAATGTGTACACATATGCGATACTTTCGACGACCATCGTAAATTGCGACGTATTTACACGTTGTAATCATCAAAGTCGCAGACCGGGTCGTACGTCAGTGCGTTCGCCATAAAAGTAAAATCCTCCAGGATTGTCGCTATTTTGTAAGGGTCATAACGCGTTTCTTCCGTTATAATCGATGCGCATGCGATACGGTCTTTGTTTTTCTCGATTTTTGATTTTTGTTTAGTACACGACGTCGTTGTTTTATAATAAAAACGTAGTTTATCGTCGATGTTTACGAGCGCAACGTCTTGTTCGGTTTGTAACTTTTTATTTGAACCGTCGTCGACCGTCGGTTCGTTTTGTTCGATCGTTTTTGGAGATATGCTGCCGTATTTTTTCATGTTCGTAAAAATGGTTTCCAAATATTCCAAAACGACCACGATTTTGGAATAATAAACGACGACGTTATCCAACGCGGATAAATCGTAAAAAATATCGTCATCGTTTTCTATTTTATTTACGACGTCGTCGAATGACCGTTTGGTCGTCGCTACAAATTCGTTTAAAAAATCAAATTTCGACTGCAACATTTTGTAAGCCACCGTTCTTTTTTTCAAAGCACACAAAAGCGTTTTGTAATATATCAACCGGTCTATATCCGTTTTTTTATTCAAAATCGTCGCGGTTTTGTAGTATCCTACAAAAGCTCTCGAATTTATAAACGTTACGTGCGCAGACGCGTATCCGACGTGATGTAAAAACATTTTCGAATATATCGTTACGTCGGTTTTCAACGTATCCGACGTATCGGATATTTTTCTGATGGCGCGATCGATACACGCGTTCAAAACGAATTTTACAATGTTAAACGTCGAATACGCGTTATATCGGTTTAAACACCAATTTAAGCCGTTCGTCAACGATAATGAAATGTCGTCAAACACCGAAAAACACCCCGTATTAGATACGCCACGGTCGTCGGGTGACTTGATGTCGGTCGCGTCTTCGCGATGCACGTCTAAAGTAACGTTATTCATATTTTGGATCACCATTTCGTAATCGGCGATCTCTTTGTTTCGAACGCGCGTTGCATCGGTGTTCGCTTTATCGACGTCTTCGAACGCTTTTTGGACGACGTTCAAAAAATGAAACGTCGGAGCGATACCCGGCGAAAAATAGTTAAAAATATCGGAAATGTTTACGATCGCAAATCCCACGGACAAATTTACGTCGGAATCTTTCGACAAGCCGACGAACGATGGCGGCGAGGGTTTAGCCGTTCGCGGATCGCGAATCCCTTCGATTCTGTTTTTTTCTTCGAAAACGTCCGGATCCCCGATCGTATTCGAACGTCGGTCGCTATCACCAACAATCTGAAGCGATCCGATATCGTCGTCGTCGTCTTTAGAATACGTGTCGTCCGTTTCTATCGTCATTTGTACGGGATAATTCGATAGCAACGAATCGACCTCGTTTGCGATAATTTTGTTCACTTCGAGTATCAGCGACTCCAAATGATATTTCGAAATGACATATTTTGTTTTAAACAACACCGATAGATTGTATAACACGTCTGTTGCGCGCGGAGTTTCCTCGGCGCGATCGCGCGCTTCAAAATAATTTTCGCACCCGTCGTGCGTCGATCGTGACATTGTAGCGAGGTAACTATTATTTTTTTTCGCGCAACGTGCGTAAAATTTTTAAAACCGCAATCTTTTTTTTTTTATCGGACATTTGCGCTCTCGATGAAACGACGATTATCCGACCGAAAATGCGCGCGAGAGCGCGTTAATTTAACCGTGGGATCGCAAATCGAAGACGGTGACGTTACGGAACTGTCAGCCCAGTTCGTTACTTTGGATTTGAATCGCGATTTATTTTCGAACATCGACGACGATATCGCGCAAGATATTTTCGATATTTGTGCGCCAAACAAACGCAAAAAAATGACAAATCGAAAAAAAACGTCGTTACACGAAGACGTGATAGCTTCGTTCGAACCGTTGGCGTTGCAAATGACGTGTTTTAGTTTACCGTCGTTTTTTAAAATCGTGAGATTAGCGATCGAGAAATTATCAAAACACATCTCGAGCGACAAAATGTCGTTCGGAGATGTATTTAAACCGACAATGCGTTGCGACGTTTACATGATAAAACACGTAGACGATTGCGACCATTTTAAAAACATCAACAACTTTTCGGATTCGTCTGGATTTTTAAATCTCAAAATTCCTATTAAAAAAGACGACGAATTGGTATCTATTTACGTGTTTGAACGAAACGCATCGATGATTGACACCCCCAATGACGAATTGGTATCAAAACACGTTACAGATCTCGGCTTGATATTGACTTCTATATCGTACTTGTACACGGTGAATTCCAAAAATTGCGATAAATTCGACAAATCGCGCGAACCGATCGGCACTTTTGAGAATAACAATCCGAAATGTGCGGGCATAGAAGTTTTATCTTCTAAAAAATATCGCAAAAAAATAAGATTAAAATACGTTTGCGTCGAAGACGCCGCCGAAAAAAATTGTTGGCACGCGAAAACCACGATATATAGAGAATCGCGCGGCGATTTGATGTACGTGTCAGAAATATTGTGCGACTTGTTGGATTTTTGTTCGGGTGTGGTTTCGTTTTCGACATCGCGACAATGTTGCAACATAATTTGCGACGATTCGTGTACATCGTATGACGATCAAAATGATTCCAAAAACATGCATTCCGATGGTGGTCGTATTTTTTCGACAAACGGGAAACACGAGAACGCGATTTACGACGGCGTCACCGAGGCGAACGCCCCCTACGTATTTTTAAAAAAATCGAGATTCGCAAATCATGTCACGATGATCGTCTTCGACGACAAAAAATACAAAGCGACGGTTTTGGAAAGTTTTTCGGACGTCGGGCACGTGCGAAATTTGGGGAAAAATATATTGCGATTAGACGATCTGTTCAAATCGCTACACGACGTCGAACTCGGATACACGCCAAAATCGTTAAATTGTCATTTTGTAAGCGTAAGAAAAAACGTCCAAAAGCTTTTAAATCAACAAATGTTCGCACATTTGACGGACGCCGGCATATCGAATTCGAACGGTCGTTTGACGCTTTGTTTTAAAACACCTTTGGCGTATTCGGCGTTGTAATTTGATGATGCGCACGGCGAAAACGATCGTCGACCGGGTTCGAAACATATTTTATAATATGTGATTTTTTATTGTTTTTAATTAAAAAATTTAATTAAAAAAAAGCGTGATTATTTTTTAAAAAAAAACACCGCTTGTAGACATGGTCAATGTCGCGTTGTGGTACAGTTTAAGCGCCACTTACGTGGTGCACGCGATTACCAGCATAAACCGCAGAAACCATTACGATGGGAGGAGCAAAAACGTACGTGATATTCATTAACTAATGGCGAACTCTAATTGTACGTAGGATGGAAAAGCCCAAAGACCGTCGGGATGGGTTCAGAAAATACCATTTTCGTTGATTTGGTTGATTATCTACGTTGCGATTGCGATTGCGCAGTATTTTTATTTTAACGGAAATTGTTATTTTGACAAATACCGCATGTTGAACGAAGATCATCAAATGGACGACAAAAATTACCTATTGGGCCTGTTTGTGCTCATATTATCGTCCGTCGATATTTTTTTGAATTTTTCTTGGTACGACGTTTTTTTCAAAAGAAACGAACGTTACACGGCATTTGCGATGCTCATCGCCATGGTCATCATCAATATTGTCATTACGATACTCATCGGACTCACGGACGCTTGTGTTGGTGATTATTTGACGAATCGCAAATACATATCAATCGGATTATATCTTATTTATGATGTTTGGTTGTGTATTGCAACGTTGATCATGTTAATCAACAATCGCAAAGTAGATGTTTCGTGAGTAAATAAAAAATTTTTTTATTTTTTATCGGTGTATCGGTGTTGTTATTTAACGTTGAATAATCGTGCGTACAACAGGGACCAATCGTAAATATTTGGTAAAATGTTCGGTCGATTCAAAACGCCCGGCTTTAACGTGAACATTGCTTCGTCGCTCATAAAGGACGAATCGTCGCCGTCATCATTTTTGTTGTGATTCCGTTGCAAATATAAAACGTCGAACATTTCGGAACGATCGATAACGTCTTCGACGTTTAACGATCGTAAAATGGCTTCTACGTCGGTCATATTGACGTTTTTGGTTATCAACTCCGCTACGATATTACGTAATACGGACAATGCTCCGTAATTTTTTTTCAAATTGAATCCGACGTAATTTAAATTGAACGCTTCGTTCGAAACGCTCGCTCGTTCTATGGTTGTATACGGTTTATCCGACAAAACGCATTCGGACGAATCTTGGGATTTCAACGAGTAAACCTTAGGTTTTTTCATGGGCGATTCTGCGACCAAATAACGATCAGCAGAGAATGCGGTCGAAGATAATAATAACGTTTTTTGACCCGGTTTCGAATTATGTCTAACCGCGTTGTAATATTCTCCGACGAATACCAAAACAAAACAAAGTTTCAATCTTGCGTTATTATTCGCATCTAATTCGGCATCACTATACCGGTTTTTAAGCAAACGTTCATCCGAAATGCGGGTTTGATCGATATTGCGTGTTATTATCGTTGTTTCTGACGCTTCCGATTGCGGTTTTAAAATATCGCAATAGGGTAGATTTGTTGCGTTTTTAGAATAAAACACGTTGGAATTATCGCAGTAACGGGCGTGATTTACGTCGGTAGTCGCGGCGACATACATTTGAGCATCGTAATTGAAATCTACGACGGATACGAGCGCGGTAGATTTATAATTTTTTAAATGTAAACACGGTGTATTCGACGATAAACAATCTGCGTTGACGCATTGGTCGTAAGAACGGCCGTGCGAAAAAAATATATCGTACATCGCGTTCGAATGTTGCACCAACGCGACGTGATCGTTGACAATTTTTAAATTGGTCAACCCGAACGGGTTCGAATTTAGAAACGATTTCGAAGCGCGCAAGGTATCCAATTTTTGCGAGTATTTGTCGTAAATATTTTCGTAATCGACCGTTGCGCCGTTCGAAAAATCGCGCAATATGTCTTTTAAATTCGAATTTTTTTTGATACAACACGCGATGTAAACGATCGAAGCACGCAAAAAATGATCGACGGCGATGCCGAGATTTGGATTATTATCGATCGTCCATTTGTAAATCATTTTTTGTTCATCGCGGTTCGATGTTTTCATTTTTACGTCACCCGCCAATATCGCGACGGTTTGCGACGCAGATCGGTTCGAATAGTCGTCTAATTTCGTATCTCCGATCGAGACGCGTCCTAAAGAAATTCGTGCGACCGTTTCTGAAACGGTCGCGATTTGTTTAGACAGGTATATTTTGCATGTTGTCGACGCGACACCCCAAGACGTCTTTTCGTATTTTTTAAAGTTACATTGAGACGCGACGTACACCATGAGCGTGTTTATGTTGTCATACAGCGCGCAAATGTCGGATTGTCTGTTTTTGTGCGTTTTCTTGTAAATGTTGGCGAGTTTGGTTCTATATTCCGACGACGTCGGCATCCGATGCGAAACCATAAATTGCGACGGGTTCGCGTTGACGTGATCGAAAAAAAATCTGCACGCCACGTAAGGCACGATGACGTGGTCGTGAGAACACGCGATGCTTCGTATGGTGCGCAACGCGACGTCCATCAAAAATTTGAAATTTCCAACGGAAAACGGCGATATGCCCAACGACAACATGCGATCGATGGTATTACTATTTGCATTTTCGCCTTTTTTTACGACGACGGGTCTTTGAAACGATGCGATCATATATTCGGTAAACCCCGATACGAGCCGGATAGAGTCGCCGGTTTTCAAAACGTCGCAAATCGTTTTAAATCTTCGCATCAGCGTCCTCGAATAATTCGCGTGCGGATTGTTTGTATCGCGTTCGGAATATTCGTCGAAATCCTTCAAAATACCGTCAACGTAAATAGCATAATCTATTTTATCCGATATTTGTTCCAAAAAAGATCGTTCTTTCGATACTGTCGCCTCCAATGTCGAATTATGGACAACATAAAATTTGTAAAAATGTGGCGATACGACGTCGAATAAATTAAAAAACAAGCAAGACAGCCATTTTGAAAACTCTTGGTGCTGACTCATGTTCTTTTTTGTCAATTCCAGATTGATTTTATGCGAATTAAACAATATGGAATATATCATTTTTTCGTACGTATATGCGAACGCGGAATTTCCGAACAAACTTTGCGTCGTTTCGTGTTCGTCCATTTTTGATAAATACTCCGACGTTCGCGTCGATATCGTCATCTCAGTTAATGTGTGAGAAACGTGTAACAATCGATTTGTGTATAGATTTTTCGAATATTCCATGACAAAAGCCACGAACATTATCATTTTGCACTTGTTTTGCGAAATTGTCGTTTGAGCATCGGCGTCGGTAAATATTTTCGACTCTCCCGAGCATTCCGTACAATTGTTCGTCAATTTTACGCGTTTTACTTGTCTATTTTGCAACTGTTGGTAATAAATTCCGCACAAAATCATGTACGAATTTAAAGTGGAAAACGACGCGTTGTCGTTATTCGCCGTATACCGATCGACGTACGCGTCCGAATGCGTCGAGAATTTTTCGTAAAAATACGACATGTCGTACAGCGTTTGATACGATTTTTTACAATATACGACGAGGTGGTCGAAGGATTCCTGACGAAACAGGTTGACGTATTTTGTTTTATTCGTCGTCGGGTCGTAACGTGCCGTGGGATTCGACCGAGCGTTCGCGACGAACATGTCGTCCATGGCAGAATCTGCGACGTGATCGATTAATTTTTTTAAATCGCCGATCGGCGATTTATTCGATAATTCGACGTCGTATTCGCACATTTTCCCCAATATTTGACGCTTTTTTCGAAAAGATTTTTCGAAATACGATTTATTGTGCGTCATCGTTTTTAATTTAGACGCGAACCATTCCGAAGAAAAAACAGAATATTCGTCTTTTTTCGCGTCCGTGTCATCGTTGTTAGACGGGCCGAACGTGTTGTACGATTTTTGATGACGAATATCCTCGCCGACGGTGCGAAATTGTTCGGATTTTTTCGCATCTTTAAACCCGATAATTTCGTCTTCAAAAGAAGACGAAGACGAAGATTGTGTGTCAGAAACGCCGAGTTCGGTCGTTTTTTTCGATTTTTTTGCGCAGTCGAATAATCCCCAATTCATACACTCTTCGGAAAAATCCAAATTTTTACAATGATCCCATCTGAACGATTTCGAAACGGCGTCCATCCATCTTTTGTCGTTTTCTTTTTGCGGTCGTTCGTTTTTTTTTAAAATGGAAAAATACCGATACAACGCAAACGACAATTCGGCGTGATTTTCCAACACGCATTTGTAGTCCAAAAAACGACCTTCCGATTCCAACCCGAACGCGTCAAAATCGTATATAAAATTGAAACACGACGCCGCTTTCGGATTCGTTTGCATCAATCGCTCCGCGTAATTAACCAACGTTTTATCGCACACGTTCAAAAACAAATTATGCCAAACCCAATGTTCGCATTTTATCAAATGGTTCGAAAAATCGTCCGTCCGATTTTCGTTCGCTTTGTTTTTATCGCAAAACAGTCTCGCATACAATTTCAAAAACAATTGCGTGTATTTTGATTTTAAGAACCATCGATACGTTTGTTTCTTGTAATTATCGAATCGATCGACGAATACGTTATCCCCGTCGTAAAACACATCGTCGTCTTCGATCGCTGGTGCGGAAGGTTTAGACATATTTGCAAAGTCCGATATATTTGTCGCCTGCGTGCGATATTTGTCGTCACCGTTATTTTCCGCGTTCGAATCCGATGCAAATCGCGATGGTCCCATCTGAAAATTTAAACGTTCGCGGGGATCGTTAAAAACCGAATCGAATATCAAATTCGAACGATATTGTTCGGATTTTTTATTGATGACGTTATGATTTTCTTGGTTGTTTTTGTTATCTACCACTTCGTTCATTTTTCGAATATATTCGCGCATAAAAAATACGACGTTCGTTTTAAAACATACATCCTCCTCATCGAACGTATCTTTTTTTAACGATATATCGTACTCTGCGCCGATATTTTTCGAATTTACAATCAACGCTGGTAAAATATCGACGATCGTTCCGTAATTTTTGGACAATACCGTTTCTATCGCAAATACCACTTTTTCGTATATGCGTTCTTCGTCCGAACGCGCGTCGCGTCGCGTGATGTCATTTATAAGTTCCCGAACGTGATCTTTCTTGGATTTATCGAATATTGTGGTCGTTTTAGCTTTCTCCAAGATCGATATTGCGTTCAAATAATATCTAATATTGGACAAGACGCTATAATATTTCAACCAATAATTGATATTTCGAATGTTCACGTGTTCCAACAAAATCGATGCGTTCGTCTCTTCGCAAATTTCTTCGCCGTCGTTTATGTTTATTTTTTGTTTGTGATTCGGCAAATACGAATTTTGTAATTCGTACAATTGCGAAAACGCGTAGTTTAGATAATAGGACGTAAAAACATCGACGTCAAACAAATGATCGGTGACTTCTGTCGTAAAATAATCGGAATTATGATTGGTAATTTCGCGTTTAGATACCACGAACAACTTGAAGCGCGTTCCGTTTTCGAAATCGAACCCATTCGCGCCAACGTCGACGTCGTTCATGTCGATTCGAATACGGCGCGAAGGCGATCGATAATCGTCCCGATTATTTTTATGCACGTGAGAAAAAATAGGATACGATGTTGCATCGCAAAAAAAAAATAAAACGGCAATAATGTTAAGATTTTGAACGAGATCGTTTATTGACGAAAATACGTTTCGTACGGTTATTCTAACAAGTTATCGTTTTGAATATAAAAGAGCTGCAGTGTTGATATACGTTTTAAACGTAATCGTACTTATGATAAATGTCGATAAAACGGAATATGCGAATATACAAATATCGTATGCACCGACATAAGTGTCCGATCCGACGCGCACGCCGTGTCTAACGTCGACGATCCAAGAATTTTGAAACGTCGCGTGAATGATCAATTTTACGAACACGTATTGCAAAAACGAAAACAATAAAAATGCGACGAAAGTCACGACATTCGAAACGGTCGTATAACGACACGTTTTCGCCACGCATCGTCTGAATCCGCGTTCGAACACGTCCTCTTCTTTCGCGTCATTTTGCCAAACGGACACCTCATTGCCGGTAGAATTAATCATAATCACCGTCTCCGCGATACGATACGGACCGTCTTTCGTCGTTATTGGGTCGTTATTAAATGTGGTACGATTTTTCGATCGATTTTGCTCGAGATCGTCGTCGTGTTCCGATATTATGACGTTGTTCGATAAACGTTCGGATACCCGCGTCAGGCGCTCGTGCGTGATGTAAAAATTGGAAAATAGCATCAACGTTTTAAAATTGTTCGAATACACGTAAAGAGACACGTAAAAAATGACGTAATATAATAAAAACGTAAACACGATTGAAAAAAATGCGGTTTTCTTGGTCCATGTTTCGTATTTGACACGATATCTACAATATACGTCATTTTTCGATTCTGCGCATGTTTCGAAACCATATTCGAACACGGTTTGTCCGTTTATGTAGTATACGGACATTTCCGTCATTACGAAAAAAAACAAACACGACGACGCGCAAGTCAAAAACCCAACAAAAATCGTCGTCAATATTTTTGACGATCTATCGGACGCACGCGAATCCGTCCGCGCTTCCGTTTCGCGTTTGGGTTTAGGCGCGGTTTTTTCGGCGTTTTCGACACGGGTCGAATTCGCAAGGTCGATCAATTCGATTCGATGGTATGATTCTTTCGTATTGTTCGTTACTTCGGAATATTCGTTGGCGAACGGTTGCGTTCGATGATGATAGGATATCGAGTCGCTATCAGACTGATCGTCGTCTGGTTCTTTTTCGTTAGTTTTGTAATGCGACGTAGCTTGTGTCGTTTTGTGAAGTAGTCTACGACCCAAGTTTGACATTATCGCGTTAATTTCGCGTTTTTTTTTACATACGAACACGCACAAAAAATTAAAAAAAAGCACAACCCTAAAATATGCTCTTTTTATTTATTTATTTATTCGAGAAACGAAAATCGTCAAAATGATCGCGAATCGATTACATGAATCCAGCGTGCGCGCGCATTGTACCGTTCGTCGAATTGTAATTTTGAATTTGAGCGACTCCATCTTTTTGAGGTTGTCCGTTAAACCGCGAAGCGCGAACCTACGCATAACGTTAGATATCGCGTAAAATTCGAACGATACGTACTCCCGTCGCCGATAAAATGATGGCAACCAAAACAATCATAATCGTCAAGACACACATTACGATGACGTTTTTGCGGATCGCAGGATCATAGTCGAACGCGCGATCCGACGACCGTTCTTCTTTTATCAAATCGCATTCGGGCGTACGATCCGGTAGCTGTTTATCGCACATCACGATGGTTTCTTCTCTCGGATCTCCTCGAACGGCATCGAACGTCCACCCGGATTCGTACACCGCATCGTCGCGTTCTTCTGTGATATTTTTTGCTTCGATTTTCACGTTCAAAATATAAATGGTACCATCTTCCGAAGTTTTTTCTGTTTTTGTAACCATATCTGCGAGCGATAGTACGATAAAAAACGACCAAGACAAGAGGACTGACATTTTATATCGCGTTTTTTACGCACGTGAATCGTTAAATGTTGTATTTATTCAAAAAAATTAAATTATTCCTCGTATTAACATATTAAATTGCAAATAAATGTTGATATGTCTTTGCCAACTGGATGGTATGTTGAACACGTATTGCGATCTGTAAGCGTTTCCGTTTTCATAAAAAACCCGACGACAATCGTCGTCGTGACATTGAAAAATAATCAATTTTTTGATCAAATCGACGAAGAAATAAACGTGATTGCTTTTGTGTTCGCCGTTATTGGTCGCGTCGTATTTTATGGGGCAATATTTGCAATTTTCTAATTCAAATCGCAACGTTGCGGACGCTATATTTTGCGTTATGCGAGAACGTTCGATATCGGATCTAAACATGTGTTTCAACGTTTTTTCGAACGCTTCTTCGTCGTCATCGTCGTTATTATTTTGTTCGACGTTGTCGAATTTCCCGGATTTTAAAGATGCGACGATCGTTTGCGTTTTTTTTTTGAACGCAGCGTCGTCGTCGTCGTTGTTTTCGTCGGTCGACGCTTGCGATGAATCGCGATGCGCGTCATCTTGGAATTTAAAAGCGATCGGTCTCGTTTTTATCCTCAAAGAAGACTGCGCGTAATCGACGGATACGTCTCGGTTTTTCCAAATTTCGGAATACAATTTGGGCAACATCGATCGAATGTTTCTTACAAATTCGTCGCATATGCGATTCGCTCGACCGTCTTTGACCATGTCCAAAAAAAACGAAGCGTACGTTTCTGACGCCGTGTTTGAGGAAATTGCGTCGGATAACCAGGATCGAAACAAATTATCCGAAAATGACGAGCACGTCGTTTCTCGGTGCGTCGTTTTTTCGTGCGTATCGTCGTCGAACGCCGCCGCAAATTCTCGACGACGGTTCGTCGTCGAATTTTTTTTTGCGCGTTGTTTATCGTATGCGTTATATAATCGTGCCATGAGATCCGCGTGCGTGACGTGCTCCGAATCGTTTATATTATTGTTCGATATTTTGAATCTTATCCATTTTTTCAATAAAACGCATTTTTGTTCGTACAACGCGTCGTCGTCGGGTGCGGCGGGATGTCGTTGCGAAATTTGCGTTCTGTACGCGCCCAAATTCGACGCTAAAAATTTGACGCCGTTCAAAAACTCGTAATCGTATTTCGACAGTGATGTTATGTATTTCGTCTTGCGTCCTTCGGCAAACCGTTCGCGATCGATGGGAAAAATATTGCACATGGATCTGGAACACAGTTCGTACCAATCCGAAATATAATACGTCGGTTTTTCGGAATTCGCGACGGTCGAAAGACCGTCGTATGCGTCCTCGAATCGACACGCAAAGTCGCGCGTCGATTCTTCGGATAACAGAAAAGTTTTAAAACTCGAAGACGATACCAAGTACGGCAATTTAAAATCGCCGATACCAAATCGCGAATTTTCGGAGACGGTTTTCGTTATCGCGTCGCATAATTCCTTAGATCGCAACGCGAATAACCGTTTTTGTTCTTCGTCGTCATCTTCTGCGGATGACGACGACGTCGACGCATACTTGTCGAATAAAACGTCTTTTTTTTCTTTTCGTTTGTCCGAAACGTTTCCGACGAATTCTGTTAAATCGATCTTTGATACGATCACGTGCGAAACGTTCACGACCGTCGCGATGCGTTGTTCGTTATTTCTTACTATTTTATCCAAAACAAAGAACCGTTTTTCGCCATTTTTCGTAGAAAATAGCGTCCTGAATTCTCCGTTCTTGATGTATATACCAGTATCGAACGCGTGAACGAACCGATCCAATAGCATCACGTCCGTGTCATTTCGCGCGCTCGGTAAACCCACGTGAAATAACCATTCGAACAAAGAAAAATGCAAAAAAGACAAAAGGTATCGTTTTTCCTTCAAAAATACATCGTCGTATCGCGAAGAAAAAAATACGTGTTTGGAAAATTTCGAATCGTTTGACGCATCCCACACGATTCCAAAATACGATTGCGCGTCCTTTACGATGTTTTTCATTTTTTTTAAAACGTACGACGTGAACGACACGATGTGAGCTTCCAACATTTCGGATGCGCGAACCGAATCCAGGTTCGGGACGACATTGTCGGCGTACTCGTAATCAAAATCGAAATAAATGCGACACGGTTTGCTTTTGTATACCGTTTCGTGATATAAAAGAAACGGTTTTGGAGTTAAATACCCGACGCGATAACAGTCCGATATCAATTCCGTCGCATGATTGTTATTACGTCGCAACATATCGAACAATTTGCTCGCGAACGCGCGTTCTCGAACGATCGTAAAATTGCGATACGTGCTGGTGATCTCTTTCGCCAACAAAATGTAACTGCCAAAATTCGGATCGTTTTTGACCAACCAGTCGACCAACGCTTCTTTGTAATTTTTCGAATTTCCCATCGTTTTGCCTATGGTTATCGTTTGATGTTTGATCGGGTCGTCTGCGTTCGTCGATTTTGACGTTTTTACGACGTCGATGATTTTCGGACCACCATCGACGATGGAGCACGCGTTGTTTGCAAAATCGAGCGCATTTTTGAGAATGTTCGGCGGTATCAAATAAGATAAGGATATTCCGTAGCCGCAATTATTGGCGTTTTCGAGTAGTCCCGCCGCCGTTTCTTCTTTTTCCTCTTCCATTTTGATTTCGACGCGTTCGGAATTTGAACTTTTCGAAGAATCGAAAAGTTCGACGTTCGATGTCGCGGTGCATTTTTTTTCTTCGCCGTTCGCAAGTTCGTAAATCGACAACGGTTCTAACCACTTGATCGTTTCTTGTTTTGAATTTTTGGACATTTTACGCAAAACTTCGGACGATTCGAATATGCAATATTCGTTGTTTTCGACACCGGTCGTCAAATGTTCGGTTTTTTTAATTTCTAATTCGTATTTGCACGTCAATTCGTTTTCGGTGTTTTCTTTTTTATTGATTTTAGAGCGCGGGGTGTCGTCGGTAAACGTCGAAACATCATGGTCACATAATTGGTCACGATTTCTTTTCGACATTGGCGCCGCTCGACCGTTTTATGGGTACGTTTTTTGCGACGATGGCGTTTTTATGCGGGCGACTGCGAACGCTTCGAGACGACGCGTTATGCGGGATTTCGGTCGTTTTTAAAAAAAAAAAACCGAGATTATTTTTTGATGTGCGTCGACATTTGCGAGGATATATCGATTTCGATTTACGAAATCGAAAGAACGCGCGACACCGCGTTCCGATATACGCATACCAAGAAATGGTAATAAATAAAAAAAAAATAACGTTGTAACCCCGATATTTTTTTTCGTTTACGCATAAAGGTTCGAACGCGAGGTCGTCTCGATGGGGATAGAAACGCATATTTTACAATTTACGAAAAGAGAATTTCCGGACGCGTTTATCGAAACAGATCAAGTTTTCAACAACGAATATTTTGACAAGACAAACAACTCCGGGTCGCGCAAAATTGCCATCGTCGAAGCGACCCCTTTTTTCAAAGCAAAAAATGACAAATTTAAAAGCGGGATGGATCTTTTCAATTTAAAATTTAAATCGACCGTGGAACACTACGTTTCCATGGGGTTTACCAGAATCCATTTGGTTTTCGATAACGGTTCTCCGAGCGCAAAATACGACACGCATGCCGAGCGTTACAAAAACGTGTCCGCATATCCGACTTCGAATACGAACATGTGTCGCGTTTCAACGTTTTCGGACGACGATAAATGGATCAAATATTTCGACCGTTCCGGCAGTCCGGATAATACGGACTTTAAAATGCCAGCCGTAACCGACTATTCGATCATATCCGAAGACAACTGGGAATCATACATATCCAATAATATGATAGTCACGGATATCATAGCGTACATTACCCATTGTTTTTTGGTGGGTCGAAAATTCGTAAAATCAAAAACGACAAAAAGAACGCGCGATTGTAAACTGGACCACGTTAGAGCGGGTCTATTGGATAACCACGACAACCCGTTCGAAGTGGATCACGTCAATTATAACAAGCGAATACAATTACCTGATGGCGTCAAAATATATATACACCTCGGAAAATCGTACATTGTCGATGGTTCTAAATCTACAAAATACAACACAAAAGACGAATTCCAATGGGTCGTAACTCGCGATTCGGTAAAACAATCGTCGTCGATCATGTCTCCGATCGTCGTAAAAAGAATGAAGGAAGGGGAATTGACGTCCGCTATTATTTTCAAAAACGAATTTTTGAAAATCGTGTATAAAAACGATAACAGATATACGACGCGAGAATTGGACGAAACGTACACGAAATCGAATAGGAACGAAACCTTCGATCCGGGTTGCATCGTCGTCGATACCGTGGATGGCGATTTGTTGCCGATTTTGTTGTGGGCCGGTACGATTTCTACGATGCTTTCCGAAGATTTGAAAATCAAAAACGCTTCGAAAAAAAACGCATTGAAACCGCACATGCTGTTGTGGTTGCGACAAAGCGGCAAACAAGCGTACAAATCATCAACGCAATCTAGAAAATCGAAAAATTTCACAAATTCGACCACCATTTTAAAAAAAGATGAGGATGCGATCGCTTCGGACGATGTCGCGCAATCCAAACGAGATTGGAAAAAATCGAGATCGTCGTCCAAAACGTTTACAAGAGACCAATTTTACGATAAAAAAGAATCAGTAATCGCACGTTCGGATGTCGCATTGTCTTTTTTGAACGCAAAATCCGATACGAGAGGACGCGACGGTGCGACGCCGACGCATACGAACGCAATATATTATTCCGGATTACAAGATTACGACGACGGCATGTTGTCCGCGATGGTTTCCGGTTTGACAAATATTGCAAAATCTACAAAAACCGGTATCTATCGTAATCGTTTGTATCCCACGGGAACGTTCGTCGACATTGGCGTTTTACATGACGGTTTACAAAAAACGCACGCCGTTTTCTCAAAATTATCTTCTCCGCTTGCCGCATTTATTGCAATATTATCGCTGTGTAATAACGACTACATCAAAAACGCATTGCCAGGCGTAACAAGTAGCGTAGACAATTACAACGATAGTTTATTTTACGTGGCCATAAAAAGAAACATGGGACAACACTCGGATCTTTTTTCGTTAAAAATCGAAGACGTGTATTACGAAAACGCGCACCCCGGCGTGCGTTATAAAATTTACGTCGATACAAAAACCGACGATTTTAAATCGTACATCGACGATGTTTATTACGCAAAATATTTGGCCGAAGATCGCATTTCTAACGTTTTAAAAAACAAGGTCGAAAAAAATTTCAATTCGAAATACGGAAGTTTCGCGAGGTTGGTCCAAACGTTGGAATCCAAACAAAAATCCAAGCGATCTGCGTCCACTAAAATACGGTCGTCGTCGCACAACGACGACGACGAAAGCGCGTTAATTTCGCACGATATCGAAGAATCGGCTTACGCTTTAAAAAAACGGTCGGCTATGGAAACGTTAAAATTGCATTTGTCTTCCGGAAAATTTTCGTTCATCGATGACGATGCCATCTCGGGATTGTTTGCCCGACTATCTTGGTACATCGAATATATCGTGTCGTCCATAATCAACGACGGTATATATCCCGACCCTTTGGTCAAATATCACGGCATTTCGATGTTCGGATGGGAATCTCGAACGGTCGAAACTCCAAAAGCAAAAAACGCGGGCGAATTCACGTACGACAAGGGTTATAAAATCCTAAAAACGAATCACGTGCACGATCGAGCCGTCGTCTCCCCAAAATCGTGGTACAATACATCGAGCGAATTCCTTTGCGCGGGCGCGAACGACGTCGACGAAAATCAATTTTTGGAATTGATAATCGATAATCCCAAATCGGTCGCCGATCTTAACCGATCCGCGTCGACCATCGAAAAAAACAACGCTTCTTTTGAAAAAATATTTGGAATCATCTTCGAAAATTCTTCGAAGGACCGTCACCAAAATTCGAACGTCGACGACGACGATGTTATCATCGGAGACGACGATTTGTCGGCACTCGTGAACGGCGACCGCGAAAGTTCTAATATCGTTTCGAAAGTACCGTCTTTCGAAACGATATTCGGCATCGCATCGACATCGCGCACAAAATCGCCGTCGATATCGGAAGAAAACATCGACGTCGTTGACGTCAAATCACAACGTTACGATCGAAAATCGGACGAAGTATCGAACCCCGTTATCGAAGAAAAAACGACGCCCGATCGCGTCATCGCGATGAAAAAAAAAGCAAAAACGATCGGATTGGTCTTGTCGAAAAGCAAACACGCAAAATCACCACCACCACCACCACCTGCGACGATCGAAACCGATGATGAAGAAAAATCAAAAAACACCGATCGCGAATCGCCATCTCGAGCGACAACGGACGAAGAATCGTCCGTACCGAATAAAAACAAACGCAAACGAGAATCGCAACCGAGAAACAATAATCGATCCGAACGCCGAGAAACGAAACTCAACCCCACAAAAAAGAAAAAAACCACGTCATCTTATAACGCGAAAAGATAAATAAACGCACAATGTTTAAATATTTTAGTGTTTTTATTGCGGGTTATCATAAAAAAACGAAAAGAACAATCAAAGGCTGTTGTACTCTGCGTTAGCATTTTTGGTTTGAGCGTCCTGGATCATGCGTCTCACTACCGGATTTCCGAATTTAACGATGTAAACGATAAACGTAAAAAATATGCCCGGTATGACGACGCCCAAAAGAGGACCCACAAAATAAAACCATTGCGTCGACGCGTCGAACGTTCCGCCGATGATGGTCGGAAACAAATACCTAAACCAATTGAACGACGATTTCGAAACGTCGAACGAATAAATAAACGCCCCGACGTGCAAAAAAGAAATCACGAACGGAAAAAACACATTGTTCGACTTGTCATTGTCCACCACCAAACCGCCGTAAAATATGCGACGATTCAAAGACAGCATGTAAAACAAAGGAATGGCCAGAGATAACACGGTACCGTAAAGTTCCGACATTAACCCTTGCGCGACGGTATATGCGGGGTTCAAACTAGGTGCGCCCAATCCGGCAGCAGTCGTGACGCCCGGCGTCATTCCGATATCGATGGACGTCCCCAAAATCCAACCCAACGCCGTGGATACGAGTTGAACAAACATCATCCACCATGGGAACGGCGATTTTCCGGCAACGTAAACCGCAAAAAGCCAAAGCGGATTTATAAACCCAACGGATTCCCGGATAAAAACGCTCGAGTAGGCAAATACGGATACGCCTTCTACGGCGGCCGTAGTCTCCATGCTGTATCCGCGTATGGCCGGAATCAGAATAACGCTCACGAACAACATCGTACAAAACATATCCATGAGGAAAATGCGTATCGCGTGAACCAACCCGCCTCTCCACCCCTTCTTCCAATTTTTGTTAATGTCTTTTTCGATTTCCGAGCGGTATTCGAAAAATCGCACGAAAATATTTTTACCGGAACTCATCGCGTCGGTTGGAGTCCAGGTGTCGTATTTTACGTTTTATTTGAAAACACAAATAAAATTCTCACAAAATAAAAATGGCACGTCACTTATTATTTTTTAATATTTTTAATAAACGTCATCGCGACGATGCGATTGCGATGCGATGCCGTTGACCCAAAAATCGACCGTTTCGAAAGAACAATTTTATTAATTCAAAATAAATAAAAAAAAAACCAATCTTTCGACGTCATTTAAAACGAACTAGCGCCGGTGATGCTCACAAACACGTTCGGGTTGTCGTCGTTTCCGTTCAATAATTCCAATCCGTTTGGATTGCCGGCGCTCGAATAAATCGAATGACCGCCGACGCGTCGTTGTAATTTTCGAATGGCCGAATACAATTCGTCCGTAAATATTTTTTCGGACGAATAAAGTCGATTGAGAAATTCGACGCATTCCGCTCCCACGTTGTGATCGGAACCCATGCCCAAAATGTGAACGGTATTGTTCAATTCGAATATCGATCTTAAATGTTCCTGATGCGCGTTACCCATGCCCATGTACAAATCGACCTTGGTGACGGACATTTTACCGACCTCCACGCCCGCTTTGTTCTTGTCGTCGAGTCCCAACGTTTGAACGAGCGACATTAACGCGCACAATCGAATCTCTCGGGTTTCCTTTTTTACATTAAAAATCGATTCATTTCGTGATTTTGTCGTTTCGGTGATCCCCGCGCTTTCGACTTTGAAAGATTTGTCGGAAAAAATGACCTTGTCCGCTGTTTTGTTATTTTTAATGTTGTTTACTGCGTTTTTGATGGCGGTTGCATCCGACGAGGCCCCCTTGTCGATACAATATTTTGACAATGCGTTTTTTTTCTTTCGATGATCGGTTTGTATTTTGACGGCGCCGTGCAACGACAACACGTGCAACGCGGCCAAAGCCTTTTGCAAACACATTTTCGACAGAGCTTCGTACAATTGTGCGTGGTTTTTCGTATGATGGTAACGCGCTCTGTCTGTTGCCGATATGGGAGGCGCCAGTATCGGAACGGATTGTCTCGGAAGAGAGATTTGTGGGTTAATGTGGCTCGTGGTGGATAGAAAAATCGACCTCTCAGACCCGCCGGCGTCGGTGGTCAAATACTCAAAATAAACGGCGTCGAAATTTGCGAATTTCGAAATTTCGAACAATTGCGAAACGACGTTCGAAGGCACGGGTTCGAAACGGGCAATTTGCCGCGTTTGGTTCGTCACTTGTCCTTGCGTTTTAAAATCGGGTAAAACCCACATCAACCATTGTCCCGGTTTTATGGGGTTTCTGGAGTCTGCCAATATTTTCGTGGTACCGCCGATGAACGCGGTGACGACGCCAGTGTTCGGTACCAACCCGTTTACGGCGCCAGCGCTCAATCCTCCGTCCGTTTGCGTTTTTGGTTCTTTCGCAAAGCCGATAAATCGTAAATGTTTATATAACCAATCGGTACAATCAAACACCAATGAGGAATTTTTGTTAAACTGAGAACTCGTAACGACGGAAAGGGGTATCGGTAAATTCGAAAAATCGGAAAACACGCCGGTCATCGATACGCCATTGTCATCGACGATAAGAAACAACGGGTCGTTTATCATGATCGTGTTTTTCAACGGCGTCGAAGGATAAGTGGCAACCTTATTTAGGGGTGCGCCCATCGACGCGATCGTCGATACGATCGTCGCGTTATCGCTCGTGCTCATCGTCACCGATATTGGCGCCATGTTCGGTCCCGGACCGCCTCTAGCGGTTCCATCGATATTTGCACCGCTTCCAACGCCGCCGCTGCCGTAACCACCAAAGAGCATGTTTGTTTTGTTTGGTTTTTTAAAAATTGTTCAAAACAAAAAAATATATTCGACGCTTACGCGTGTTTTTTTTAAAAAAAAAACCGACCGATGTCGCGTGCACCTTTTTTGTCGTTTTCTTCTTGAAGGTCCGCGACGCGGTTTTTTATGCGCCGTCGTGATTTACGATGCGACGAAGCATCGTTTAAAAATACAACCTTTAAATAAATGCTATTTTTATTTGATTTTGAAGAACATCAAAAACGCGATCATCATATGAACATTTTTGTTTTAGATTTTTGCGTGACGCTAATCATAATGTCGTTCAACATCGATGCGGCTTGCAATACGTTCGGTCGCGTTTCTGGTGCGCCCGTCGTCGAATTTATTCCGGACACGACGGTTTTTACGTGATCTACCATTTGCGATCGTTCTTTTGGAGCGTACTTTACGGTACCCATACAATGTATGTCGGGATTACACCAATTTCCAAAAACGTCTGGATATCCAAACCATGCGTTAATTTTATCGATGCTAAATCCCGAAATCGGCAACGTTATCCACTCGCCGTAATCGTTCCAAGAGTGTTTTAATCGGTTCATCAACGGTTGGCGCATCCATTTTTCGCGATTTACCGAACCTCTCGAAATACGGATGTCTTCCGATGCGTTCGCGGTCGACGATGGTATCCCGTTGTCGTTTCCGTAAAAAAATCGATGCGAGGGCACCGTTATCTGTTCGGGTTTCGCAATCAACGATTTGGGAAAACCCAAAGGCATCGATTCGTTTTGGTGATGTAGCCAATCCTTCATGACCGAATAATCGCGCGTTCTTTGTTGCGAATACGTGCGAGCGGTATTTGTTTTTTTACGCAAGCCGATCCAAGAACCGCTTCGCAATTCGGCATCTTTTACGATGGCTCTCGTTTTCACCAAATAAAGAGGTTGTCCTGGCGCCAAATCGGAATCGCCCCAAATATTTTTTACGGACACGCCGCGTTCCGTAACGATGGTCATCAGCGGATTTCCAAACATTTGGGTTCCTCCCAAAGAGCGCGTTTCTTCGTTTTCCAACATATCTTCGACGACGCCCAAAAATCCAAACATGGCGTCGTGAAAATCTTTAAAAATCAAAAACAACGAAGCCGGTTGAGATCTATCGTAAACATAACCGGAAGGCATGCGTTTAGAAATGATAAATTGTTGCAACACCAAGTGACAACACCTTTCGATTTGTTCTCTTTTCGCACCCAACGCCGCGTCAAACTGTGATAAATCCTGAATGTTGCCCATATTCAACGTATTGACCATCTCGTCGTGTATCGATACATCCCCATTGTCTATGTCGTATGATCCCAAATAAATCGCACGGTCATTCTTGTCCAATTTCGTCTTATTTCTTTTCGCGGCCGATGATGGGGCTTTTGGCTTTTTCGAATCCAATTGACCGGATTTCGAAGTGTGTTCGGGGTATTTATCGGACAATATGATGTCGTTAAACAAAGAATCGTTTTGCAACGTCTGAACCTGTCCGTTAGACGCCGGTTCCAGTCCAGCAACGAATTTGGACACGTTATTGAACGTCGCGTCGTTCATACATTTTAAAAGCGAAGATTCGCTACCTATAAACGATATAAAGGCAGACCACACCGCCAACTCGCCGTTTCCGAACGCGTCATTGGAATCGTCCGATCGCATTTCTTTTAACATGTCTCCGTGGAATTGGACGATTTCGGTTTGCGATTGGCCGCAGACCTCGCCGACGCTTCTCAACAGCGATTGTAATTTATCGTTTTGAGCGACGTTGGTCATCGATTTCGACGACATGGTGTTCATAATTTGCGCGTGCATAGCGCTTAAAATCCTTTTCAAGGAAAATTTGGCGTTCGCAAATTGTATGGACGAAAACGAATTCAACCAACCGATGTTGACCAACACCAAATTACCATCTTTCGAATCGGATCCGGTACCCATAAAAACGGGCAACCCTTCTGTTAATATTTTCAAATGCGAGCCGTCCGAAAAAGATGTTTGCGAGTAAGTCCCTTTTATAGGTTCGTCGTCCGCAAACGCATCCAAAGTCGAATCAAAATCATCGTTCAAGTTGAACGATCCGGCGTCTATCGGATTAAAAGACATTGCGCTACCGGGTTTAACGTTAAACGGTCCCGGACCAAAAAGCCCGAAACTACCATTATCGCCAGATACCGAAAACGGCGAAAAATTGAACATTGCAACGCGTCGCTCGATATATGTTTCGATCTATTTTTTGTTTAAAAAAATAGAAATAATAATACACATACGACGCAAATCAATAATTTTTATAATTGCGTGAATTTTATTTTTTTTATAAAACATGCACAAAAAATTTTTTCGGTTCCCCTTTCCCGTAACATGAACGAAAGCACCGGCAGCGCCGCGAGTTCGACCGACAATGACGAAAAATCGTCGTCAAATTTTTCAGAAATTCTCGTAAAATTCCGAAACAGAGAAAAGCACGCACAAAAACAAAACGAAGATCCCAAACAAACTTCAAAACGCGTAAAAAAACAATCGCAAGTCAAAGGCGCGACGCAAAACGATGCGATACTTCGCGATCGGCACGCAAGCGAAACCGTGGAAGACCGCGACGTGCATGTCGTCGAAAAACGATCGATCGAATCTGCTCGCATTTATCCGGATGTGCATTCGAACGACGAGTTCGACACACCAAATGACATTACCAACAAAACAAACGACATAGACGGCGACGTAAATACTAAATTTGAACTCAAAGTGCGCGCGACACACATCGTCACAAACGATTCGACATTTCTTTTTAAAAAAACCACGTCATGTGACGAACCAAACGACGACGAACCAAACGACGACGAACCAAACGACGACGAACCAAACGACGACGAACCAAACGACGACGAACCAAAC
>Ga0208089_1000020_pt1 | contig 45362 bp, 15 predicted proteins | sample LakMenEpi29Jun12_FD_150744 | JGI IMG/M metagenome (GOLD analysis project Ga0208089, IMG submission 150744) | Freshwater microbial communities from Lake Mendota, WI - 29JUN2012 deep hole epilimnion (SPAdes) | ecosystem: Environmental > Aquatic > Freshwater > Lake > Epilimnion/Euphotic zone ... | reverse complement strand
AAACGACGACGAACCAAACGACGACGAACCAAACGACGACGAACCAAACGACGACGAATCAAACGACGACGAATCAAACGACGACGAATCAAACGACGACGAATCAAACGACGACGAATCGCAACCTCTTGTCGGTCTATATAAAAAAAAACGCAACGGCATGAAACCGCGATACCTCGTGTTTGCAATATTATGTTCTCTCGCCATACAAATGTTACCTCTGTTCATGAATCGGGAATACCCTTTGATCGATACCGTGAAAAACGACGACACGTCGCATCGTGTGCCTATTTCGAAGTTTGAAGCGATAAATTCTACGTATAAAACGCGATCGGTGATGCAATATTTGTTTCAAAGACGCTCGCAAAATTACCAAGAAGACGTTCGGAAATACCGGTCGTCCACGCGGGCCTACGAAAACGTATATATGATCTGTTCTAAAGCCAAAATTCAAAACGACGACATCGTCAACGCGGATCATTTATGGTGCGGTTGCGACGTTTTTCCGTATTTATTTTTTGTCTATTTCGAAAATATTAAAAGCGCGACGATCGAAACGTATTTGTACAATATTCGTGAAATAGAATCGCCTTATTGCGAAAATGATATCGAAAACTTTGTATCGGCGAAAGACAAACGCGGTCGATTACCCATAAAAATCAAACCGAAAGAAATGAACTTACTCGACGACGAAAATATTTTTTTGAACGATGCCATACGCGATGCTTTAGCCGACGCGACGTTGCAAAATACGACACACCGATTCGCATTCGAAAACAACACGTGTATCGCGTTAAATATCGAAAAAACGATAAAAAATGCTAAAAGTTGCGTCGAATCTTTTTTTAAATATATATACTACGAAACGTGATACAATTGATGTTATTATTTTTAATGCCAACAAATGTACACGCATGTAACCTACGATCCAATATTTTACAACCACCGATAAAAAAAAATATTTAATCGCGCCATATTTGTTGATATCAACCATATCTGATCATTTTTTTTGAAAAATGATCGGAAGATCGCACCATTTCGATTATGGAGACCAAAAGCGCCAACGTGCATTTTTGTTGTTTTAAAATCTCGCGCGAATTTTGTTGTATTGCGTTCATGGGTTCTTTTCTAAAATACGTTGTTTCGTGCATTTTAAAATCTAACGTGTCGTAATCGGTTTTCACGTCTCTGGCAATATCGAAACAATTTATGACGTTCATCGCGCTTTGAGACGGATCCGTTTGCAAAACAGAAACAATGACATTCAACATTGATAAATAACGATCGACGCATGTCAAATTGTCCAAATATCCTCGAAAATTGTTCATTTTTGAAATAAAATGAACAAAGTAGGCATCATTGTCGTTCGAAGACAAACATTTCGTTATAAAATCTTTTAAATGATACGTGTCGAACGCATCGGTATCCGCTTCCATTTTTATCTTTTTGATCATTAATGACGATCTGACGGTGTTCGTCGCGATAGTTGATTTTAAACAAGCGATGCTTTCGCTCAAATTTGAAAACCAATATTTCGACTCGTCCAAATGATGATAGTGTTTTACGAACTTCGAAACGACGCACGTTACGATCGTCGATTTAACGTTCGAATACAATAGAGAAATTAAACGCGACAACTCTCGCCGAACTTGTTCAATGGACGAATCTTCGGACACGTAAAATTGTATCGATTCTGCACAGACATTGTGAGAAATTTCGACGCTCCGTATCGATTTTAAAAAAAAACCATCACGATCGTTTTCCAAAAGCGATAAAAATGTATCCAAGCGATACGCGGTTTTCGTCCATTTAACCAACGGTTCGTCGCCGGTAGAAAATCTGTCGTAACGATTTGTAAACGCGGTGATTTTTTTAAAATACGTCATTTCGACAAACAAATCTTTGCGTTGAATCGGAACGTATCCCTTATCCGCGTATTCTAAAAGCGTCTGATTTAAAAACGTCGAGTCTTGAACCAAGTTTACGATCGATCGCATGTTCGAGTTGTATAACGCGACGCAAACAATATCGCCGTCGGAGCACGTGTCGATCGATCGGTCCGATTTTCGAACTTGGTGTTTTTTACCCAAATTTAACGACCCCGACGGCGTGCGTTTCGCGTATGCGGTCGACTTATACGATATATCCGCATTGTGTTTGGTATAATATCGAATTCCCGTCAAAATCGAATAAATCATAACCAAGTCGCACGATAACGTTAAATCGACGGATTCGCGCGCGCTTATTTTTAATCGAACGCGAATATTTAACTCACCATTGTCGCGCGCGTATACGTTCGGTATCAATACGCGTTGTAAATTACAAGAAGATTTCATAATTTGGGATATTACGTTCACGTTGTTCAACCAATTATCATCGTTCGCCGCGGCGTCTCGATAAATATTTTCGTTCGTCCGATTGTTGTCGATCGGTGGCGCATAATATGCGCGATCGTTGTCTTTAAAAAAAACGTAATAATGATTTTTTTTCTCTTCACAGTTCAAATGATCCAACGTCGCGTAAACGGAGCTCGTGCAGATTTTCGTAATATAATCGTACCCCACGTATTTATTCGGGTGCAAAAATTCGTGTCGCATCATATTTCCTAGACTATATTTGGAATTTTGAATGTTAAAAGACGGCAATCGTCGTAACGTTACTTTTTCGGAGTCATCGCATCGTTTCGCATCGTCGGCTAAAAAGTTTGCGATCGGTAGCATATATTTCAATTCGCGATCGGATTCGGGTGTTTGTTTGGAAATTTGTTTTGAAATTTGAGAATTATTTAAAACGTCAAAACGATCGAACTTCGATTTACGTTTTTTAATTTGCGAATGTTGTATCGGCGTCGTTTGTTTTTTTTCGATTTTTATTTTGCGATCGTATCGTACGATTTTTGCGTATATTTCCGCAGGTATTAGATTTGCCGTTTCGATATCAAAATCGAAAGGCGAACAATATCCGTACAACGCTGTCACTTTTCCGACGCCGCCGTTGATGTTCGCGTTCGGTCGAGATGATCTAACATCTTCTTCGGGAGTCGCCATCGAATGTTTTGATTCGCGAACCGCGCGAGCTGCATCCGCTTTTCGATTCGTAACATATTTATCGTTTACGCCAGACGCGCGAACGGGTGAACGCGATTGTGCGTAATTGTTAAACGTTCTTTGATCCAGTTTAGATGAAGGATTCAACCGTTTGGGCCTTACGAAAATGGTCCCGTTCAACGATGTGTTGTTCATCGTTTGCCCGTCTCGAAACAAACACCTAGAATTAAAAACGGACTGTTTGTTTTTCCAATGTATCGCGTGAAATTCGCCATTTTTTGCGACGATCACATTATGAACGGAACAACGCAACAACGATGGTGCTTGGTATTTCAAATCGAATGTACATATGTTATCTTCTTTACCATTTTTTTTACCGAAACACACGTCTAAAACATCGTCGCAAACGGTATTGTTGGCGTTATTTTGAATATATCTGAAATCGTTCAATTTTTTCGAATAAATTTTCAACAGCCGATGTGCCGAAGGTACGCATTCGCGATCCGATTTTACCCGATATTGGCGCATTTCGTCGTTTTTATCATCTTCTTCGTTGGCGTCGAAAAGGTTACAAGGCGAATTTTCGGTTCCGAAAAACAAATCGTTGAAATCGTCCATCATTTCTTTGGATGTTAACGTCGTTCTTTTTATCATGTGCACGCCCATGCCGACGAAAGGTAATTTCGAATTGATCCAAATATCGTTCGAATCGACTACAACATTTCGCCGCACAACATTTCGCCGCAACTTGCCATCATACGTATCGATTTTTGATTCTAAGTTCGTACAATACGTTGCACTCGGAGTCGCGGTCGACCGTTCGACGTCGTAGCGTAAACAAGCAGAAGGTATCACATTTTTCCAAACGCACACGAATCCGGTTGGTATGCACACGGGTATACACGGAAGTTCTTTGCACAATTCGTCGACCATTTGATTGAATGTTATCATGTTTTTTTGTAACGTGCTGTTGTTTTTTTTCGGTTTTTTTACGTAAACCATCTTACAAATGCGCATAAAACACGACAAATACAAATCGTTTGAAAAATCCGGCGTTAAATTTAAACTCCACCCGCCGATCAATCCGACCATTCCCTGGTACGACTGATTCAAAGAAGACAATTTGGTGACATTCGATTTCGGATCGTCGTTTTTAAAAACGACGTCGTCGTCATTGTCCGACGGTGACGATAATTTGACATCGTATTTATTGCGATCGTTAATATCGTGCGAATATAAAACATCGTACGCTTTGTAACTATCGGTTTCGTTCGCGTTTGTTTGTAAATATTTCGCATATCGCGTGTCGTTTTCGACGTCGGTGTCGACGACAAACCCCGTTCGATTTTGTGGTCGTTGTTTTCTTTTTTCTGACGAACCGAACGTCGGATGCGTATTAAGTCCGAGATCGTAACGATGATTTTTTGCATCGCGTTCCTCACGCAAAGGTATCGATACCGGCGAATCGTATTCGCATTTTTGACGCGCGTCTTTCGAATATTCTGCGACTTTGTCGCATTTAAAATACAACCCATCGGAGTTTAATTCGAATTTGGAATCGTCTATGATTCCGTCTTCGTACGCGCGCAATCCCATGCACGTCGCGGATAATGCGACGGACGTGTGCAATTCGATGATTTGACCTTGTTTGCTTTTTTGCGATTTCGCGTTGTTTTTGTTCTTTTTGTCGTTTTGAATTTCGCCCCTTATCGATCGTATTTTCGATTTAAAAGAACCGATATCTATTTTCTTTTTTAATTTCGAAAATATTTCTAATTTCGATCGCGCAGAAATCATTTCGTCTCGATTTTTTATATATTGACCGATATTCGACGTGACAGAATCTAAAATAGTCGCGTATATCGATTCAAACTCTTCTTTTGTTAATATATTATTTTCGAAAAATTGACTGCTCGACGAAGGTCTACCGCGTTTCGAGTTTTTGATGACGGTATACGATTCGTTCAAACACTCGTCGACGAGCAACCACGTCAATTCGTGTTGAATCGTCGTCGTCGGAGGTACGTCCGCTTTTTTCGAAAAAAAAGCATCCAAAATGCGACCTTTGATGTGTGTTTTTTTGTTTTCGTCATCGGCAAACATGTCGTAAAAATAAAAATCGGACGCCAAGCGCCCGTTTATGCTCGTTGACGCATTTTCTAAAAACGCATTGTATCGGTTCATCTGACACGATACTTCTTTGATATTTAAACACAAAGAAACGTTGGAAAGACGATCACAACGTAAGACATCTCCCGTATATATTGAGAAATCTCCGGATCGAGTTATTATATCGTAACAAGCGTACTCCAATTCGGAAAAATAATCGAAATAGGATACGATATTTTGCATATCTAAATTTCTACGATGGTCGATATCTTTGGCGTATTGGTCGGATTGGTGGGTCGTTTGGACGAAAGACGGTAGCCCATTCTTTTTAAAATAATTCGCAAATTGTTTCAAATCCAAATCGTCGATACTTTGTTTGGTTCGAACGTCGGGTTTAAAATTCGATTTGTAATAATAATCCGAGAGTCCGTCATTATTTACGAAAGTCGAAACGTTATCGCATTTTTCGGTGCATTTGGAAACATCGTGTGCACCATTGTCCTTCGGTTTTTTAAAAACACCCATGCGTTTGAATATGTCCGCATTTTTTATGTGCGCTATGGGATAATTAGTTTCTTCAAACTCGGAATATTGTGCCAAATCGGCGTCGTTCAATTCGAACATTTTTATCCATTTTTCGTAATCGTCGTAATTGGTCGGTATTTGATTCGATGTCAACATGTCGACGAATCCCAAATAATTCGCATCTCTGCGTTCGATCATTTTCTTAAATTTTAAAAAAAAAGAACACGATCTCGCGTTCGAATCGTCAAAACGCGACGTCTCCGTCGTCGGTGAAAAATCCGGTTTCTTCGCATCGTCATGTTCGCCGTCGTCCGATCGAAACGACGTTTGGTCTTTTTTTCGATCTATAACGTCATCGTCCCCTATCGTTTTTCGTTGACCAGTCCTTGCGTCGCATTTTTTCCTTTTTTTTGCATTTGTCGTCACCCCTTTATTACGCGGTTCGCCGATACTATCGATCGTATCGTTGTTCGGAACCGCATCAAATGTGTTTCCATTTAAAATGTCGTTTGAAGATTTTGGTTCGACTCTGATCGTAGGCGGAGGTTCCGAAAACAAAGCGTAACGATACGACCCACCATCCGACGTCGGCGCCGTCGTCAAATTTTTGAACCGATTCGACGACGGCGAAACTTGAACATCGGGGGTTCCGATCGTCGCCTGTTCGCGTTTCGAATTTTCGATAATACCATCGTTGGTTTTATCCGCACTTTGTTTGTTCGTCGCGACCCGTGATATTGTTCTACTCGTCTTGTCGATTTTATTCGTTCCGTAGCCTCTATTTTGATGTGCTATTATTATGGGTTGCGGTTCCGTCACCAAATCGTCTATCAATAATTCTTTTTTAACGCATTCGAATTGATTGTTTATCGTTTTGTAATAATTCGCGTCGCATAATTTGGGCGCAAGCAACGCGAGATGCCAAGGTACTTTGCACCAATCGGTCAATTCTCTTGCACACCAACTGTTCGATATCGGCGAATACATCATGTTCGAATTCGACATGGTGATAAACTTGTGACCGTTGTTTACGCTACCCGGACAATCGTCTTCGTACATTTGCGAGGGAAACGTACTAAATCTTCGCATTTTGACGTTAATTTGTAAATTATTATCGTTTATATGATTTTTGCGTTCTTTTCGACCGGTTGTTAAACGCGATGTCGATCCTTTTTTCGAAGTCGACGGCGCTTTGACGACTTTTGTTGCAGGCGCCGTCGAACGGGCGGGCGATTCGACGTTTCGCGCGGTCGCACGCGAATCCGTTTTGACGTGCGTTTTTCTCGTTTTTTTACCCTTCATATTTATTTTTTCGATTATATTTGAACCGATCGTTTCGCCGTTCGCCGATAACGGACATTTGGCAAAATTTCTCGCGTAACTATGTTGGGACGATATTAGAGGATTAACGACGGTGTTTATCGAATCACCGCAACGATGTCGTGCGTTTTCGTCGTTGTCGCTATCGTTCGAACTAATTTCGAAAGCGTCGAAGAACGTCGTAAATTCGGAATTTTCGCTCTGATGATGTTCTGCGGCGTCGGAATTTAAAAACAACCACGGCCAATTTATATCGTCGATATGGTCGAAATAGCGTTTGAAATTTTTATACAACTCTACCAGCAAATCCAAAACGCGAGTATAAAACAAAAAATTAGTTTCGTTAATCGCGCGATATATTTTGAATATTTTATCTAAAATGTGCGATAACAATTCGCACATTTTGGTAATCGCAGACACGGTCGATTTTCGGTTCTTGTACATTTCAAATTCGAAAATATTCAGATCGTCGTCCGTCAATACGGACACGTCTTTAAAATCGTCCGATAACGACGCTTTTTTTGTTGAATTCGCACCGAAAGTCGTCGCATCGGACGAAACTATGTTCGAAAAAATACGACACGCGTTCGAAGACAATTTCAATCGACACCATATCATCAAATCCGTCATTTTTCGAACGTCCCCTACGAAAGACGCCAAATTGTGTGAAATGAGTCCGGCCAACGCGCGAGCGTCCGTCGACATCGCGCACGCGTCATCCGAATCGCGCGCGTTATCCGAATCGAAAATTTGGCATCCGTTCAAAAATTCGACGTGCGACGTCGCTTGTTTGTCCACGTCTTCGAAAAACCGCACGTCGTCCATTTTAAATTCGGAATCCAAAAACCCTATCGCCGTTTTGATAAAATTAAGCTTAAAATTGGACAATATCGATTCCGTAGTAACCGTCGACGTGCTGCCGTCGTCGGACTGGTCGACGATCGATATGCGATCGTATGACCTATTTTCAAATTCGTAATAATCCGTCGTATTTTTTAAAAATAGCGACCCGGTTTTCGATACTCCGTCATCGTTTTGCGATATTTGGTCATTATACCCTTTATTCGTAACGTCGATATTCGCGCCGCAACTTTGTTTGTTTATATATTCGACCATCGTCATGAATTGCGGCGTTTGTTTTATATTCTCGAAGACATCGCTATACATTTTTTTCGCATCTACGAATTTTTTCATCACCACTTTGATCGAGTCGCTCATGGATAATTTGTCGAACCTGCCCCAATCTATAACGTCCCGTTCGATCGTGCCTAATTTTAAAATTAAAAAGATGGTATTATTTATAATTTAAAATAACAACACGATATACTAACCGATATTTTCGACCGACCCATTGTTTTTCGAAGTGTCTTCGTTCGTCGATTTATCCAAACTATCTAACTTGGTCGCTTTTACTACGAAAAACCCGTAAGAATTCATGAATGCGCAAGCATTTTCAATATCGCGTATATCGGTACAATCGAACGTCCATTTATCTTCTGCCAACAAATTGCCTCTCGTGATGATAGGTTTCAAAAATAAATAAGTTCTCAGAACAAGCATTTGAAAATCCATGTCTAACCGCCACCTCGGCAGGTGCGCCAAAAATTTGTCGCCACAAGTCATCTTAAAATTAACGCCATTGCGCGAATGGTCTTCGTCACAAATTGGAGCGGTATCGTTCGACTCGTTCGATTTTTCTTTGATTTCGCGCGGGTTTAACGCGTCGGTCGATCTCGGTAAAAACAATTTGTTTTTGATGTCTTCGTATCGCAAAGTTATGTTCAAAACGTCGTCGTCCGTTATAATTTCGTCGCATCGTTTTTTGTCCGCATCGTCGTTTATCGCATTTGCGCAAACGTGTTCGCGCATGACGACGTCATCGTCGTCATTATTGCGCGTAAGTGTAGCGTCATTGTCGCCATCGTTCGCGCGAACTAACGTCGCATTTGCGACGTCCGGTTGTACAAAGCGATCATCGTACGTAATTCGCATTCGTTTCGACCATCGTTGCATTTCTTCGCGTAATCGTCTTTCGTCCATTATCGATTTCAAAATGCGAACACCGCACAAATCCGAACGTTCGCGATTCACCGAACGATCTTTCAATTTTTTTTTTGTTACTAACGTATATTCTTTGTTAATTTTGTCGTAAACGTTCAATACGGTTTTGAAAGATGTTGATAATTTCGTCCACAAAGCTTTCGATAACGATAACACACGGGGTTTTATTTGATTCGATGCGGTTATGACGGACTTTAAATAGTTTTCGTATGCGATCGAATTGAACGATAATCTTATCGTTTCGTGCGAATTGTTGAGTTTATTGACGTCATTCGTTTCGTTGTACGTTTTAAAATATACCGATTTTTTATCGACATCGGCATCATCGAGGCGCAATAACGTTTTCACATAATACATAAAATGAACCATCAACACCCACAATAAATATTTGTTCGCAGTTTTAATCGCGATATCGCTGTTATCGTCGCGTTTGAACATATCGTCATCGTCGTCATCTAAATTCGAACAATTCGAATTTTGCGTATTTTTTTTTGACAACCGATCGAAAAAATCGCTCACGTTTGCAATCTTTTCAAAAAATGCGTCGGCGTTTTTGAACGAAAACGGATCGCAAATTGGCGATTCGGTTTCTAAGATCGCTCCTCGAACGTTATCGTAATTTGCAAAATCGACGTTTTGATCGTTTAAAAATCGACACATTTTAAAATACAACGCGCGCACGGTACATCTTCCGTGTCCGATATCATTCGAAGTTTCGCGTTCGCAATGTAACGTGCAATTTTCGGATGGAGCGAACAATTCGTCGCGTTCCAAATCAAAATCATAATCGATAGTATCGTATAGTACACTCAGAATACGATCCATTTGGCGCGTATGCGAACAACACGCGCGAAAATACTTTGAAGCGTTCGCCAGGTGTTGTAAAAACGCGTTATATTTTTGTCTGGTATCTTTTTTTATACGCTCGGTCGTATTCAAATATGTTTCCAATACATCCAACGTGTCCGGATCCATCGATCGAACATCGACGTCGTCTCTTTTTCTTTTCCGCGATTTGTGCATAGCGTCGCCATCGCCGCGATCGTTTTTTACGAAAGATGATCCGCACAATTTGCATTTGGGTCGCACAACATCGTAAATATCGCGCACGTTTTTAAGATTTAAAACCGCAGTTTCGTCGAAGCGTTTCATGAACGCGTCTTTATAATAACTCGAATATTGTAAGGTACGAATATTTGGGTTTTTTTCGAACGCATCTCGTAAAATTTTCTCAAAATCCGATTTTGTCAACGTTACGACGTTCGCGGGCGAATTTAACCCAACGCAACATTTCGCGAACGTTTCGCACCACGATATCGCTTCCATTATGGACAATTCGAGCATTCTATAATTACACGGGAACGCGGAGTAACACGCACAACCGGGCAAGGACGGATATTCGAACGAATTTGTACGAATTCGGTAATCTAACTTGTTTTTCAACAGGTTCAAACACGACTCGTATTCTTTGCATAAATCCGTTTTATACGTACAACGACAATCGTATAATTGTTTAATTGCCGTTTTATAGTGGTTCAACACGCAGTCCAAAACGGTCGAATCGGTCGAGTACACGCGATACGAATTTGTGCGCGCCGACCTATACATCGTTTCGGAAAATACGTCGAGGTTGGAAATGACGTCTATCAGCGTCGTGTGATTTTTCAAACAAATCACATTATCTTCAAAATTTACGCGATCGCACGATCTTTCGAATCGTTTAAACGCGATATCAAAATAAAAACCGCGTCCGTCAATCGACGCGTCGTAAAATACGTTGCTTGGTATCGCGTATTTTGAAACATCGACGACACGTGTTTCGTCGACACGATCCGTGGGAAATATATTTTCGTCGAATACTCTCAATATATCGTTGTTTATATCGTCGTTATCGCAACAACGCGCGTCGATGTTGTCGACATTATTTAAAAATTGGTATATTTTTGATATCGTTTCGTGAATGTGGCCGATTTGATAATCCTTCAAATTTTCTTCATCCGTCATAAACAACGTGTCGAAAACGATATCGATGCACGCATCGAATTTTTGTTTCGATACGTCTTTGAAAGGGTCGCATTTTATTATTTTAGCATGCAATTTGGAACCGTACGATCGCCATATTCGTTTCAAACCCGGCATCATCGACGTCCATTTTTCGTCGTGAATTTTTACCTCTTGCGCGCGCGCAAGAACCGACGGCGTACCTTGCGTTTGATACGACATCCCGGCGGCGCGTTGTGTTTTTTTAAAACCCTGTATTTTTTTTCTCATTATTTTTTCTTACGTGTATCATCAACGCGCGAGCGCGTTTTGCATCGTTTTTGGCGTTCGACATTTGCGGACTCGATCGGAAAAAAAATCGAACGACCATGCGGGCATCTTCTCTCGATGCCGATGAGGATTCTTGTCGAGAATACGACGATTTGATGGAAATTAAACGAAGATTAAACCACAATAACGGTATCGCGAATAGAGAAGCGCGCGTCGACATCGCGGGCGATCCGACTCTCGGACCCGTTGTTGCAAAACAAAGAACGCCTACCTTGAAGATATACGACGGGATCAAAATCGATTCGAAATTTATAAACAACTTTAAAGGAAAAATCGTCGAAGTCGTAGGTTTTCCCGGTTCAGGAAAATCTACGATTTGCGATATGTTCGTAAAACAATTAGAATCTTACGGTGTTTTGTGTAAACACATCAAAGAACACATCGAAAACGAATTGTTCGACAAAATGATAAAAAATCCAAAAAAATTTGCCTACGTATACCAGTATATCATGCTCAAACATCGCATAGCCACGCGAAAAGAGGCGCAAAAACATTTGGTCGAAAATCCGAACGCTTGCATCATCATCGACGGAGGATTAATAACCGATTATTCCTTTTCGTGCTATCACGTCGTATACGAAAATATAGATCGCGAAGAATTCGTGACGTACATCGAAAAATTAAAAAACGAATCCAAAACGTTGTGTTTGCCGGATTTGATATTGCACGTGCGTTGTCAATACGACGTTCAACAAAAACAACTAAAAATGAGAGGGAGACCCGAAGAAATGTTGCCGACGCCCGACGCGCGCAAAGATCTACAAAAATCGGATAAAAAATGCGTGTACGATTATGGGTTTTATTGCGACATGAACGTTATTTACGAATACATCGAACGTTCTCAAATTTACGATAATTTGATAAACAAAACGATGATATTTGATAATGACGTGTTCGTTCCCGAAAAAAGCATGATCGCATCCGAATCTCAAAATCTCATGCTCAAAAATTTGAACCAATGTCTCATGTCGTATCGCTTTTGAGCGGCGTTTTTTAACGTGCGACTGCTCAATAAAAGGCGGAGTTAACCGCGCATTGCCTTTATTTTTTCTTTGCGTTTTTATAACGATTTAATATTTGTTTTTTTATTTTTTAAATAAAAAGTCCGACACCATGAAACGGCACGTCGAGGAAGAAGCTTCATCGGGTAACAATAGCAAAAGAAGACGAACTACATCCAACATTCGACCGCCGTCTTCGTCTTTGGCGTTTGATGACGACGACGTGACGCATGCCGACGTTAAAACCAAGAACGCGAAGCTCCTGGAAAAATACAAACACCTGTTCGAATGGTATCATCAGACGTACGACGAGTCCATAAATTTTGAAAACGCGTCGACGATTTCTTTTAAAATTAGAGAAATATTCGAAATCCCGCAACTAGACGGTATCATATTGGCCGGAAAGACGACAAATAACGAGGGAATTCACGTGTTGACGAAAATGGAACCATACATTTACATCGATCGCAAAAAACCTTTCAAAACGACCGCGTCGGTGGATAAATATTTGAATTTTTTGGAGCGTTTCATAAGCGAACTAGACGTGTCGAAAATACGATGTAGAAATCCGTACCTCGTAGACGAATCTTATCGTTACAAACAAGACAAGGACGGAAATTCGTTGTACGGTACGTACGTCGATCCGAAAGTCGTAGAAAAAAACGCAAAAATACAATCTCGGTATTTGTTCAACAAACGCGTAAACACCTACAACGAATACGGTTACAACGAACATTCAAAGTACCCACCAAAATGGAACAAAGTAATGTCGAACGTTTTCGTGAAGGAAAAATACAACGACCCCAACGACGATTACATCGAAAAAACGCGATACAAAACGGTCATGTTGACTCACAAAAAAACGTCCGCGCATTATCACGAAGACGTTTTGCGCATCGCAAAAGTGTACGTCAGAAAACCGTTCATGGTCGAAAAATTAAAACAACTTTTCGAATCGGAAGAATATTACAACTACGTCGTCGATCACGTCGCAAAAAAACGGCGGTCTCCGACGCGCGGTTACGGCGAGGACGACGACGTCGTCCCGATTTCGAAAAACTCCGCGAACGAATACCACGACGAAGATTATTTGGTGAGAACGTACGAGTCCGAATATCAAATGTACACGAACATGGCTTTGAATTCGATATTTATAGGAAAATGGCACAATTTAACAAAATACACCGTTTGCGATCAAAATAATCGTTTTTCGTTCAAAAAATTGAACGTTTTTGCTCGCATTTCCGATATCGTATGCGATCCCGATAAGGAATTTTTGGTATCCAATCGCATCGTTTCTTACGATATCGAAACGGCCGCCGGATCCACGAAATATTCGACGGACGCGAGCCGTTTTCCCATCGCGTTTCAAGGCTTGCTACCTTCCGAACTTTTTTACGGAAACAATCGCCCGTCGATATACAAGGATCGCGTATCGAAAAGATTGGAAACTTACGGAAAAAACGGAATAAACACAAATTCGATAGAGTTTATAAAAAATACGGACCCCATCGTCGTTTTCGGCGTCGTCGTAAGAGACGAAGGCATGCATCGCGGTTACGATTACGCCGAAGGAAAAATTTTCATTTATAAAAACAAATTGGCAAATCCGACAAAAAAAATAGAAGAATGGAAAAAAAAACTCGCGTTACAACTATGCGACAATATCGACTCGTTTTCTATTTTTTACGCCAACAACGATCGAATCGAATCGTCTTCGACTGCCGCCGCGGAATTCGAATCGATCCGATCGGATTTTGAGCGCGAACCGACTTTGGCTTTAAAATGGTTTTACGATAAGGTGGAAGTCGTCGAATGTTCTTCCGAAATGGAAATGATGTTTTACGCGATAAGATACATACAAATGAGCGATTCGGACAACTTATCTGGATGGAACATATCGAATTTCGACGACATATACATCATATCAAGATATGCGTACCATAAATACGTCAAACACTACGCTTTGCCCGAGTTTAACATGACGTGTTTCATAGACGGCGTTTCCAAAATAAAAACAAAGGACAACAAATTGTACGTCAACCACGACGGTTACGTGGTCAACGACGGTTACCAAATTTTCCAAAAAAATAAGGAAGATTTACCAAACTACAAACTGGGATTCGTAGCCCACGAACTTTTAAAATACCCCAAAACGATCACGAATTACGCCATCATCATGGCACACGGTTGTTTACATTCCGACGATGTCGATCCGTCGCTGATCGTTTCGTCTAAAACTCGTACGAACGATAAACAAACGGACGTTACCTTTTTCGACAACTATCGCTTCATAGTCGACACGCCGGTCGATATTCAAAACGCGTACGCGCTCGTTTATTTGAAACTGTTGTGGAACGCGGCAAACGACGAAGCGTTCGCCAAAAAATACGCACATCTTTGGAAAACGGACGACTCCGACAATTCCAAAACGTTCGAACTTTGCATGAAGAAAATAGAATGGGCTCACGAAGCCGCAGCCCCCGTTTGGAAACTCGGCGGATACGACATGACGATATACGGCATATACAATTTTTTGGATAACATTATACCCATTTGCGCTCTGTCGAAAAAGGGTATTTTCGTCGCTCAAGAAAGTTTTGCAGCCGTAACCGGCGTCAATTATTCTGCGGTGTACACGGAGGGTCAAATGTACAAAGTCGTCAACGCGTTGCGAATATGTTGTAAAACCGAAATGAAAGACGACGGCGTCAAATCCGAACTCGAAAACGTACACCACGACACGGGCGACGATAGTTCCTTATACTTGTTTCCGGATACCGGAAATTTACACTATCACTACGCTGGAGTGTTTAGAGGAAGTCGAACTTGCGACGAAATGGTTAGAAAAAAGTACAACGAATACACGTTGTTGTACAAACTTCGAAAATACGAAAACGAAAAATTGTTAAAATTAAAAAACAACGACTTGATCGGCGAAACGTTCGATCGTCGATCGAACGAAGACCGCGCTTCTTCGCGATTCGAATACTTCGACGCCGAAGCAAATTGCGAATCCGAGTATATGGGTAACTTTTTATTTGATCGCGACGGACGCGATACGACCGTCGACACCGACGGACGTTCGCGCGAAACGACGAATGTCCGTATTAAACTCGCGCCGGCTTCGAAATCAAAAACGTCGGACGCTTTAAAAAAAACGATACCCATATTATCGGATACCGTAGAAGAAACCGATTATTCGCACGTTCCGTTGTATGGTGTGGGAATCGCCGACGCCACGTCGAATCAAGGCGGTTTGGTTTTGGTTCCGTACGAACAAGGGTTTCACAAAGAAAAAGTGATAACGGACGATGCTTCGTCCATGTATCCGGCGAACATGGCCGGCGTCGGCTTGGATAAGGAACAACGAGTCACATCGACGTACGCCAAAAAACACAAAATAGCAAAATATAGGATATCTACGACGACGATAGGTTCTCACGAATTAAATTTGGCCGGAGAAGTCGTCGTATCCGAAAAGGAAGCCATTTATTGCGGATCCGAAATACCGGCAGTCAAACAAACGCACTTTTTAACCACCGAAACCGGCGTCGTTTATAATACGATCATGAAAAATTTCGACGAACGCGATGCCGGTAAACAGAACAAAGTGCTTTGGGGTGCCGTCGTAAAATCGATCATACCAAAAACGCCCGAAGAAATAATGAATTTATTCAGAAACCCGGTCAAAATCATGATGAGCCTCTTGAAAAAAGGCGATTGGTCGTTAAAAAATTACGACATTACTTTTGAAAAATTGGAAAAACTCGGTTTGATTTGCAGCGACTACGATAAGGCGGACGAATATTACAAATCGCGATTTGAATCCGATTTGAACAAATGGAAAGAGTTGTTTTTCGCCAACATCGCCTCGTTCGCGAACAAGCGCAAAATATCTTCTATCATCAACGTGATCGATCGATGCTTCGAATTCGAAAACGCGCTATCTGCGATACAAACCGCCGAACTGTGGTCCGATAATTACGATAAATACCAACTGGCCGTCAAATGTCTCATGAATTCGTTGTACGGCATATTTATGATGCTGTACGGACCGCTATCGGATCCGGCGGTATCGGCGACGGTGACGGGATTCGGTCGTTTTTTGATTTCGTGCGTAAAATGCGCGGTGGAACGCCAAACTGCGACGTTCGCCAAGCGTAGCAACGGATTTTACGATAAAGATCCGGCGGGGGTGAATCCATCTTTTAAAAAGGATCCGGAACGCGCTAAGCGGATGCCGAAATCGCCGTTTCCCATAGAAGAGACGGAAATACGAACGATAAAAGGCGTGGGCAAATTTTTTCGATTGATAGACGACGGAATTGTCGATTTGGTTGTCAAATTGTTCAAAACATTCGAATCTTTGGTTGCCCTTTACGGCGACACGGATTCGGTAATGATCAAATTACCGTTACACTCGATAGTAAACGGCGACCAAGCGTACGATACCATGGAGCGTTTGACGGATATGATCAATTCGTATTTGTTTTCGAAAATCAAATTTCAACCGGAAAAATATTCGGAAGGCATGGTCGTCACGTCGAGACAAAAAACGTACGACATGATGGCGTTCATGGAAAGAAAAAAACAACCCAATTGGTTGTTCAAAGGCGCGGATAAGAGCGATATAATGCCTTTTTTGAAAGAATTTATCAACGGGTGTAAACAATTTTTGTTTACGAAATCGTCCGAAGGATTTAAAGTACCGGACATACTGTCCATCATATTTCTAAAAACCCAAAAAATGCTTTTGAAATTTTCGACCAATCAATTGCCCATTTCGCTCATTGCGATCACCAAAAAACTAAACAAATATACGAAAGGCGGAACCGCGCAACACAACGTCGTCGCCGACAAGAAAATAGAACGCGGCGAAGAAGTGAGCGTGGGCGATAACATCATTTTTATTCCGATATTGGAGATCGTGCAAACCGAGAAAAAAACGAGACGCGGCATACATCGCGTCAAAGAACTCGCGCACTCCGTAGAAGACGCCGATTACGTATTGAATCACATCAACACGATGACGATCGATTACGAAGAAATTTTCGAAAAAAAAATGAAGAATTGCCTGTTTGCATTTTTATCGTCCGTTTTCGCAAAAATAACCGATTTACCGTACGCCGACTCGCCGTTTACTTCGATTCGTAATTTTAAGATGAACATCGTATCCAAATACATGGATCAAATAGAATCGTACATCGAATCCATTTTGCTTTACGGAGAACTAGGAATCAAAACGAGATTCAGCATGCGTCGCCAAATGTTGGAAGAAAAAATGTCCAAATTGAAGAAAAAACCGCCGACGTTGCGCGAATGTGCCTGTTGTTTTAAATTTTACAGAGAACGCGATTCCGAAGAAAAAAACGCCGGACGCTACGAAAAATTGAAAAGACGTTTGCCCGAAAACGTGGGAACACATTTGGTCACCTTGTGTCCGACGTGTTTGGACAATTACGATTACCACAGAGCGCGATTCGAGTCCAAATTGAAAACCTTGACGATAAAATATCGAACGCAAAGAACGATATGCAACGTTTGCATCGAAGCGCCTCTGATACCAAAACCAGAGTCGTTTCAAATAACGCCAGAAAATTGCGATTTCACGTTGTGTTCCGTGCATAAACTAAAATCGTATTTAAAACAACAAATCGCGAGATTGGAAAATCTCATTTTTTCTTTCGATATTTACGCTTCGAAATACGCGTCCGAAATCGAAAACGAAGGACCCCGCGTCGTCGTAGAATACGACGACGATCGCACGGGTTTAGAAACGGATGATAACGTCGAAAAACAAATCCAAAAAAAGATTTTCGAAACGACGTACGATGTGTCGTTATCTTGGTAAAAAAAAGTACGCGCGCTCCGATATTTTCTTAACGACCGTTATTTAATATTATTTGTTATCTCGATCATCGATAAATAAATAATAACTCGTCTCGTGACTTCTTTGCGTTCTTCGCGTTGGTCGACATTTTATTTTTTGTCTAAAAATTTTAAAAAAAAAATAAATCGCCCGTTTAAAGAACAAAAACGTAAAAGATGCCGGTCGTGTCGTTTATCAAAAAATCGTGTTGGGTAAGCGTCGCCGTTGCGATAATATTATTCGTCGGATTGATTTCGATCATCGTCGTTAAAACAAATCGCAACGGATCAAAATGCGAAGGCGTCAGAAACGCTTCAAAATTTGATATTTTGAAATGCAAGGGCGAATTAGCTTACGATTCTTCGAAAGAAACGCTAGAAAATTTATTCGATTTTTACGATGAAAATACAAATATTACGGGAACGCAACAATCGCACCCCGCCCCGAGTCCTAACAACGAAAACCATCGAAAAAAGCGCGACATCGGCACGACGAGTTTCAAACTCGTCGAATACGAACCTTTTTTAAAATGTCTTACGGACGTTAATTGCGGTATAATTTCAAAATGCATGTACGATATCGAATACGCATCCCAAACGGATGGCATGTTGAAAAATAATTCGAAAATCGATGTTATTTACGGTAGTTTATACGTCATCAAAAATTACGTACCTTATGCCGTCGATTATTATTGGATGATCATCGGTAATAATGCCGAAATTTACGAAAAATACGGAAACAAAACGTTACACAAAGTGAGAATGCAACCCAACAGCGCGTTATACATCGATAGCAGACTGATAAGCAAACATCACATCAAAGTCTATTTCGACGAACGTCAAGAAATAATAACCGACGGCGAACATTACAAAACAAACGTGCACGAATTACCAAACATTGTGGACAATGGATTTTTGAGCGGATTATCGACCATAAATTCTCCAGGTATAGAATGTCAAAAATATCAAGCTTGTAAATATTTGACGGGCGTATGTTTTGCAAACGATTTGAACGGCGATCGATGTTACGAATATCAAGATGCTTGTCGATTTTTTTACGATGCCGACAGAAGCGTCAAAGACTACGAATTAATCGATTATTTTTACACTTACTACCCGTCTTGCGTACCTCCGAACGCGACCATAAACCCAGAAGAAATATCCGATTGGGTTTGCAAGGGCGGTGGCATTTCTGGATCTAGCGTAGGACACATCAACTCTACGCCCGTCGTCGTATTGTCGTTATTATTGTTTGCATCCATCACGGTACACGTTGCGGCCGTTTATGCGTATTACAATTTTAAAAAAAAAATTATAAATTACGACCCCTCGTTTAACGATACAACAAACGAAGACCTGTTTTAATAAAAACCTTTTATTTTTAATTGATAAAGCGGTTTGAATACAAAAATATTTGATGTATTCGAAAATAAACGTTTACGCTATTTTCATATTTTTTTCCAAATCGTACAATAAAGCGAATCGACGATCGTCTCGCTTCCGAGCGGCGGGTTCATCATCAAAAACGATGCGAATTCGCCATGTCGAAAATGTCGTCCCCGGAAATTAAATCCGTGGAAAAATGAAGAGGGTTCGCGTTATTTTGCGTCGATGGCAAGACGTTGTTATGATGCGGTGTCGTCTGAAAATGTCCGTGATACGAGTGAGGCGTCCTAAACATATTGAACGAATATTGCGAACTTCGCGACGAATCTTCGACGGCCGACCCAACATTTCGAACGGGCGGTTGAACCTGCGATGTCGAGTTATGAACGCCGCTATTGCAAATTTCGACATTGTTTTTTATCGGTTGCGGAAATAGTATATTCACGGGGGGCGGCGGTTCTTGCAATATCTGAACCGGACCGGATGTGTTGGCGTTGTCGTTAACATTTTGTTGCATCCCTGTCGATCTAACGGCGTGTGCGTAATTCCAATTGGTCGTAAATTTTGAAATTGTGGTAGGATGTAGCGTCGAAATAGACTGATTGTTTTTTTCTTTGAAGGCGTTGATCGTTTTCATAATGTGATCGTGAGGATCGACGATATTCGTTTGATTCGTCGTTGCGTGTAAAGACGACGTTGGAGGCGTAATGATCGTCACCGGCGGTGGCGAACCATAAGCGACGGCCGGCTGTACGGGTTTTTCGACCACCTTCTCCGCTATAAATTCCGTTTGACGGTTAGGAATGCCCGAATCTGCGAACGATCGTTGTGAAATAACAGCATTCTGTTGGTTTTTAACAATATCGGAAGATGATGAGTTAACCGTCGCGACGCGACGGTTTTTTTTATAAAAAAAACGGTCCAAATTTGTGCTAAACGCGTCAAAATCTATTATTTTTGACGAGTCGTAATTTGATGCCTCCGATTGCTGCGGTTGTTGTAATACGTCGTAATCGACGACGACGACGGATCGTTTTTCCGTCGAGACGTCTTTCGTCTGTCTTCGGTGGATTTCCGTTTCGAATATGGTCGAAAAACAGTCGTTCGCGTGCGGTCCGGTTAACGCGCCAAAATCCATGAAAGAAGTATCTTTGGACGGATCGAAATCGTAAGAGTAATTGTATTCGGATGACAACGGTTGCAATTGCGAGTCACACGATCTGTCGTTATCTAAAATTGATTTAATTTCTACGCTCATGGGGAGGTTGCCAGGAAATATCGATTTTAATTTTTGATCCATATCCGAGACGGCCGCCCCCACGTCGCGTTGCGTTTGTCGTATCAAATCCAAATCTGACCGAACATTTTCAAAATTGGCCGCGTTCGCCGTGACGATGTTCGAAAATCTCGAAACGACGTGACACAATCGACGCATCATAGAAATCACATTGTTCGAATCGTCGTATTCTTCGACATCGTTCGACACATCCTCTTCGCCATCGTGCGTCGTACGCAATGTAGACGAACCGCGATGTTGATGTTGTTGATAATCGACGTCTTCTGTCGACCTATTTGCATATTAATCCAAGTATAACAGGCGATCAAATCTTACCTTTTCGGCGCTTTTTCTGCTATTTTTTGCGTTTTCGATCTTTGATAAACGTCCATCATCAAGGGGAGCGATTTGCCTCCGACCCCGGATCTCGATGCGATTTTCCTTTTTTTCGAAAGATGCGAACGATCATTTTCTAACGTATCTAAAAAAATGTCAATACGATCGTTCATTTTCAAATGTCGACGATACCTTCATCAGCAGAATTATCGCCATCGACTTGCTCTTCGTAGGCACGTCCGCGTTTTCTCTTATTATCGAAAGGACCGCCCCGCGTTTCGTTCTGCATAGGAACAGATACCTCGTCCCTCTGGTTTTTTTTTTGAATTCGCGAGCGTCTCTGATCACGCTTTGCGCAATTATTTAACGCACTCGTCAATTTCCTGACTTGGGGCGTGCTCGTCTGCTTTTTGGGCGTTGATTTTGCGGCTCTCCTTCGCGGATTTTTATCCGTTTGTATTGCGGTCTCACGTTTATTCATATCGTTGGCGATTTTACCGGCGTTAAATTTGTCGCCGCTATTATTATTTTCTTCGCGGCCTTTTACGCGGGCTCGCGGCGACTTGTTCGCGTTATTTTTTTTTGGGGGTTTACCGGCAGTCGCGATTTCACCGAACGCGACGTCGTATCCGTCGTCTTTGCGACAACGCTCGCGGGACATCGTTCCAACGTCCATGATAACGTCATCGTCTTCGATGGTATTTTCGCCTGCGGTTCTGCGATGCGTCGTTTTGGTCGATAAATCTCTCATCGTAACGCTCCCTCCACGATTATTATTACCTACAATGTGTTATTAATCATTACAATATGCAATAATCATACCATCTTTAGAATTCGGAGCGGTTTTTATAACTTTTTCGCTAGATTCGTAATAATCTTTGTTTAATTCAACCATCGTACAACACGGTATATCCGGATTCGTGACGAACCATTTTGAATTCGGTAGCGCGATGTAAGTGACGTGCTTATCAACCTCGGCATCGCCGCGTTCGCGTTTTTCGTTGATCATAGATTTTACGTGCGCGAATTTGTCGCAAACATCCGCATAAGCCGATTTGGCTACAACCAATTTTAAACACGATACGGCCTTGTTATACGTGTTGGTATATGTTTTTTTACAATCTACATTCTCGAATTAATATATAATTACATACGAAACAAACACACGTACCTACACCCGAGTTTGAATATTGACGCGAACCGCATTTTTTGGTAGATTGTTGCGACTCGCGTCGTTTGCCATCTGAAGAAACAACACCGACGCTCGACGGCGCATCTCGAAAATCAATCTCGGACGGTTTGATCATTTTACGGACGTCCGAAATGTCGACTTTTTTCATATCTTGTACGCTCGTTCGTTCGGTATTTTTGGGTCGTTTTTCGATCGTTTGTTTTTCGATTTGTTGTATTTTTGACGACCATTTTTTAACGGGATGTTCCTTTCCAGAAACTTTGCTTTTGCTCAAGAACCAACAACCGGAATTGTAGGCTATATTTTTGGGTTTAAATACGGTGTCCACGATCGCATTTTCCGTCGGTTGTTTTACGAACGATTTTACCATTTCCGAAAATACGACGCAGTTTTTTTGTTCGCGCGCGCCGTCGTCATCATCAAAAAATAACACGTTATATTTGTTGAACGCATCGCAAGATGTTATCATCGTTTTGGAGTTTACTTCCGTCAATATTTGACATCGTTTCGAACATTCGCAAATATTGAGATATTGTTGCGAAAACCCACCCCGGTTCGAATTGCCCTCCATTCGACGTTTTTCGCTCGAAATGTCATCGTCGTCGTCGTCGTCAGAGCTTTCGTCGCCGCCGTCCGTTCGCGTCGATTTATATATGTTGCGATAATCGTAATTTTTTATAATGTTTGTTTTTCGTTGATATATGGCGTCGACATTTTTGGTCGAGTTTTTTGAGATATTGATGGATTCGCTCGACAAATCGCCATCCAATTTTACGCATTCGTCGTATACGTGTTTAATGTTCAACGAAACGTTTAGCGAAGAATCGAAAACACCGTAGCGCATCGGCATCGAAACGCCTCTTAAACTAGACGCTTGTTTATCGACGACGTCGTGATCGCCGTTCTTCTGAACGTTGAATCCAAAAGCATTCGTTTTATATATACACTCGTTGTTGTTGTAATACGCGCACAAACGGTCACCAGTTTCGGTTTTAAACGCGTCGGTTTTTACGATATCGCTCGTAAAAAAATCCGTGGGTATCAATTTGGCCGTCACGTAAACGCCATCCTTCGGCGGTTCTTGCGAATGTTGTTTCGATGTTTGTTTTTTGACGTGCGAATCGACGTTATTGGCGTCTCCAGAATAAACGCCGTTTACGAACGTAATAGCGCATATCAAATCGTTGACGAATAAAGAATTGCTAATTTGAGCGACGTATTGTACCAAATCAAACACGTCGTCCGGTAATACGATCAAATCGTAAGTCGTATTATTAAACATGTCGTTCGTTTCGAACGTGTCTGCGTCTCCGACCATCGAAGACCGTTCGACAAAAGCGTTCACATCGGTCGATGTTTTTGGAAATTCGTGCGATACAAAATTCCAAAACGTCGATTTTAGTGCGGAAGTTATAACATAAGACGGTATTTCCGGCATTTTTAAATCGACCTTTCGTCTTCGTCGCACTTCGACATGAGGTATTTTATGTTCGACGTTCAAATTGTGTTCGCAATCGTCGCTCGGTTGTATATCTATGTTAGACAGCGCGGTATCCGATAATTCCAATTCTTCCAAAATTTTTAGTCGATGGTTTTTGTAGGATTCGAAAAACGCGTTGTGATTTTCGGTTTCGCCGGCTATGGTGACTTGAAATTGTATGTCCACGTGATTCAATGCATCGGATATATTTTTCGTGGCCCTCGGCGCAATCTCCACTTTTAGTTTTTCGAATATACATCCGACGCAATTACACAATTTGTACAACGACAATTCCGGTTTATACTCGTGAATCGTCAAACCGATCGGATAACAGTAAAAATTATTTATCCATTGGTTCGTGTAAACCCTATCTTGTTCTTTTGATCGGCTCGCTACAAAAACGAGTAAATAAAAAAATTATAAAACTCATCGATAAAAATATTTGTTTTTTTTATACGAACCTTGACCGAGCGTCACCAAATGGACCAATTTGGACGTTATAGATCGGTCGTTGCTCGCATCCGATGATTTCGCCGATGTATCGACTTTTCTTACCTTTTTCGTCGCTTTCCCCGAAACGTTTCTTTTTTTTGTTCCAACAAAAAACCCAGCGTCGATGGCGCTTATGTTAACGACGTCTTCCCCATCTCCGGCGCTATCATCGTCGACGACACCAAGCGCGTCGTCGTGATTTTCGGTTTTCGATGCGCGCTAATTCGGGTCAGTAACGTCATATAATACGTCATAAAAAAAAAACAACACACATCAACCGCACGCATTTCGTTCATTTTTGCATTTGCGCCCAAATCTGAATTAATTTCTAACGTTTTACAACGCGATTCTGAAGCTGGACTCGTCGATACGTTCGTCAAAACGATCGGCATCATTTCGACCATTTGGACGTCGTCGTCTTCTTCGCTCGACGATATCGACGATGACGAAGAGCAAGAGGACGAAAAAGAGGACGACGAGCGGGACGATTTTTGCGCCGCATCCGACCCTTTCTCTAAAACGATCGGTCAATGTAATACGGACATTTATCACATACCATCGTCGCCTTTTTTTTTACGTTCCATCGATCCGAAGCCGTCTGCATGTTTACTCAAACAATTCTAAACGAGAGTAAATACGATAAACACACCACAAACTTACAATGGACGAAGAGCGACCGCTAGCCATGTTGCGGGTTTTTTATTCCGTAACCCGGAAGATCCGGGTTACATGCGCTTTTTTGATTTTATGTGATAATAAAATCAAAAAAATGGTTCTTGGAATTTAACAATACGATAGATTATAAAGATGCATTTATTGCGATTATCGTATTCGTCGAAAGACACGTTCAATGACGTTGTTTTGCGGAAGAGTCTTCTTCGTCATCGTTTGCGACGTCTTTCGTAACCCTATCCCAAATGTGCTGTAAAACCAATCCAGAATTTTTGATCGCCAACGTCGCTTCACGCAACGCTGGCACGACGTCACCATTTGATTTTTTGTTTTGCTCGGCAATGTTGTCGATTTTTTCTCCAAACGACTTTAAATACGTTTCCATAAATTTTTCGATATGTTCTAATTCGATTTCGGACGATTCGCGACGATCTTTCGGTTCTTGCAATCCTGGCACAGCAGTTTGATTCGTCAATAGCAACTCGCAAAGGGTTATTAGCGAGTCTATTTTATCGTTTAACTTTGAAACGTTGGGCAACGTAGAATCGATCGCGAACGACGGTTCGTTGACGGCTGTCGTTTTTATTTGCGAAATTATTTCGGTCGAACGTTCGTCTTGCGCTTCTCGAGCAACGACCAGCGCTTTCGATAGCTCTTCTACTCTGTCGACCAATGCGTTCATTTTGTTACCAACGTCCTCGGAGATGCGATCTTTAAAAAGATTTTCCAACCTTTCATCGAACGAAGATATTGTTTCCACGATCATATTGACGTTTTCGGTAGAATTTGTTTGTTTTACGACGTTCGCAGGAGCAACCAACGCCGCAAAGTGCGATTCCAACGAGGATACGCGTTCTGAAATAAAATCGATCTTTGACGACAACGATGACGCGTGTTCCTTCATGATTTTGGACATGGTAGATATCATGTTTTGTTCAAATTCGATCATCGACGTCGTATCCTTTTTTTGAATTTTAGAAGGCCTTTCAACGATGCGATCGGATTCGTCGTCTTCTATTTTGCGTTCGACCATAATCACGTCTTCGTCTTCGACCGGACTATCGTTCGCTTCGTCTCTGTTTCTTTTTCGCCCGGTACGAAACTCTCTCGCTCCGTCGGTCTTCGATCGTTCGGATAACCCCGAGTTTTTTCCTGACGCAACGACGACGGGTTGTTGTTTTTGAGACGATTCGTTAAATAATTTCGAATAAAAATCATTCAACCCACCTTTGTTTGTCAATTTCCATCCGTGCGTAGGTATAATGTACAATACGTTGTAAAACCCGACGGCATAGTCGGTTTTTTTACTGTCCGCGCGAATATTCGCGTACGTTTTGTTAAAATTTGACAACAACATGTCAAAATCGTTTCGGACGCCATCGTGGATGTTCGATGTGACGCACAAAGCGGGTATCGACGACGTCCACAATTCCTGATTTTCTGTCGATATTTTTTTAAACGACGATTGTTTTCCGTACGGTAAATTGGATACGGACAAATCGAACGAAGTATACGTCGTGTCCGTTTTCAATACTCCACAATCGTTTTGTTCGAACGCGATAAATTTTTTTTTACTCGCATTTTCCAATCCAGATCCGATTATTTTCGATTGACTCAACGAATCGAAAACGGTCAAAGGCGTCGTCAAATAATCCAAAAACGTTTTGTTCGTTACCGACATCCCATCGGGACCGCCGGATCCCAAAATCGTCCACGAAATAATTTTCGAATCGTTTTTCAACGTCGTTATTCTAGGCATCACGAGCGTGTGTTCTCTGGCGTAATATCGCAATATCCAAAGCTTTATTTTTTTAAGCTCTGCTATCGTTTCGTTGGATGGCTTTTTGGTTGTGGTCTTTTCGCACGATTCTATTTGCTTTATCACTTCGTCTAATAGTTCGACCGTGTTGACACCCATGGATTCGTAACTAGCGTTCAACAATCGACGCAAATAATCATTCAAGTTTGTTTTTTCCAAATCTACGTTGGATTCGAGAGATCGTTGATCACCCGACGCCTCCAAAATCTTCGATTTTATCTTTTTTAAAAGTTCGCGCTCTCCGACGGTCGTTCGGTAGTCGTCTTCTACGGAATCTTCTTTAGACGGTTCGTCCGATTTATCACCGCATGCGCGGTCCATAACGGATCCGCGTTGCAAAGAATCCAACCCCGTATATCTTATTTTACCAAAATTTTGAACGCCCAATCTGAAAGATGCCTTCTCTTGGATCGAACCGTCCGTATCGTATAGAAACCTCGAAGGTACGAATTGATACACGATGTCGTGATCTGACATGTTGTATTCTCCCATTTTTTTACCGTTTTCTACGACGACGGTGTCTGACGCGTCGCATTTTTTTCGGGTTTTTGGTACGATCCTGGCGCACAATATCAACCCTTGAGGTCGCTCTTCGTCGTATTCATATTGGGCGTCTTTTTCACAAACGGTGAACGTTCCTTTCGGTTCAAATATACAATTTTGAGACGAATACGTCGTCGTTTTTTTCGACGACGGTGCGGTGCGATCGGCTGGGAAAAACGTCGAAGGGATCATCGATGTTATACCGTAAGACGTCATACCGAAATTCGATTTGGTTAACGTTCTGCTCGAATCCGTCGCGTGTTTGACGATACGTTGTCTCGGAAAAAATCGTTTCTTGTTGCACGATAACTTTGGATTGAACGCCTTAACTCTGACGACGGACCCTAAATCGATCGTCTCGGAAATTTCTCTGCAACCGACCGATTTTTTAGACGATGGCGACGCGGCGTCGCAATCCGAAGAGCACGACGATAAGTGATCTTTAGAATCCGTTTCTCTCGCCGATTGTTGCGACCCGGATTTTGGCATGAATACGAATTTCAACTCAGGCCAACGATTCATGTCCGTCAGCAACTGGCGTTCCTTCAACTTTGAATATTTTTCGTCGCATTTTGCGCAACCGTCGTCGCAAGTCCCCACAAGCAACGTTCCTCGGTATTCGCCGTTCTTTACCGGTTGTGAATGGATTCCAACATCGTGCAAATCCAAATTGTAAAGACGTCTTATTTCGCTTTCTTCGGCCATCATGTTATGAAACATCGTTTTCAACGTCTCGTGTTTTGTGGTTTTTAACATCGTTTCCGCTAATCAATGGTTAATCGTATCGTTTATGAAAACGATAATCATACCATCGTTCCTAATCGTCGGCCGTTTAGACATGAAGAGCTGTGGTTACCACTACGTTTTATTTTTTTTCCCGATTCTTCCGAACGTGTGTAATAAACGCCGATTCCCTGCGAAATGTCGAAATGGAGCAACCGCGCAAAAAAAAGCCGCCGATCGAGCCTACAAAACGCTAAAAATTCGTATTCTAAGAACTAAAAAAAACCGACGTTGAGATTATATTTTATTTATTTTTTTTTAAATAAAACAACGCCGATGTCATCACAACAAGTTGGGGAATTGTATCGTTGTCAAGTACTCCAAACACAATCTGTCGTTAAAAACGTAATAATAAGAAATTTCGTCAGACACCTGATCTATTCGGTCTATTCTTCCGTTGGCTTGCTCCAATTCGCCAACGTTCCCGTTAAAAAACGTAAGTAATTGTGCGCTACAACCCGTCATGTTGAATCCCCGTCGTTGATTAAACGGTAAAACGATCAACCCTATTCGCTTTCGATCGACGTCCGAATACACGTAATCGAAAGATTTTTCGGAAATAGCGAACGTCAATCGTTTATCCATATCCAAAGGCCGCGCCATGTCGATATCGTCTTTGACGACGATTCGATATTGATGATCGTCGTCATCGTAATATTTTTCATTTTCGGACCAATTTTTCAAATAATCGTCCAACAATTCTTCGACGATTTTCAAATGGTCGATATATTTCACGTACATCATGACGCATTTACCGTTCTTTACGAGATTGATGGCCAAACATAACATTTCGGCGTAAACGGATCGATATAGCGTTTGAAAAGTTTTTTGTCGCAATTGTGTTATCGTGTCCGACGCTAATCGATTGTCTTCTCGAGACATATCGTATCGCAATTCCTTCCGCCTTTGACCGTCCGATTCGACGTCTATTAAGTAAAATATAGAATCGTTGGATCGATTTTTGATATCGCGCTTTTCGATACGACACAGCGTTTTGTACTCGTTCTTTTCGATTTGCAACATCAAGTGAGTTTTCAATTCCTGTATATTTTTCACGTTCGCAAACGCGACGGACTTTTCGATAGTTTCGTCCAAATATTTTCTCCAATTTAACAAATCGGAAGAACCTTTCGTCGTCGTATCGTGTTTGACGTGGTGTACGTAGTACGATTTTTTAAATTTTGAAACGACGTTCGCGTTGATCATGTCGTTCACCGCCAAATACATATTGTGTTCGGCCAAAGGAAACGGTACGCTGTAAGATAAAAACGGAATAGATAATATCATCGATTTTTTGTTCGTAAACGGCGTTCCGCTCATGCCGACGGCATCTTTCGACATGCGCAACAAAGTAAATATTTTATCTCTTTTGTTGGATTTATCCGATCGCATGATGCTGTGGTACTCGTCGAATACCACGGCGTATCCCGAAGATCCAAAATAATTGGAGAATTTAGGAAATTCGGTTTTGTTTTCTTTGTCTTTCGTTTCCGAATACATGAACCCGCGTATCAAAGCCACGAGATTCGAATCTTCGTTCGAATATTTATAATTCAAAACCTCGTCTTTATCGAAGGCGACTCGCGATAATCTCAAAAATACTTCGTCTGAAATATTATTTATACCGTTGTAATCGACAACGTTGATGCAAAACGGCAAAAAGTTTCTTATTTCGTGATTTATCGAATTCGATTCGTAAGGGCTAGTTTTTATGCCGCGTCCGTTGACGGATGACGTCAATTCCAACGGATTACCGTTTACCATGATCCGCGCCAATATTTGCGACTCGACATCCATTTTACCATCCAAAACGCCGTAACCATCGTCGTATTTTTTTTTTACGCTTATAATTTTGTTATCGTATGCGGAATAAGCTACCGAATGTACGTCTCTTTCGTAATATCGAGCATCCGAATCGGACAACAATTCGTTTACGAATTTTGCTATGCGCGCGTTCATGTTGGATGATTCCGAAGTGGGTCTAATTATATTTACGCGCACCCCGAAAAACCAAAATTCTTTCAACAACGAGGGTATGGCGTCGGACTCCGTGACGTATATCGCGTACGGCGACAAAACGCCGACTTTCATCAACCTGTCCAAGTACGACATGAGCACCGTCGTTTTTCCTCCCCCGACGGGCAACACGACCGGAACGAGTTTCGTCTTCGGTTCCAAATCGATTCCTCTTTTTGCGATCATTTGCTCTACGCAATCTAATTGATGCGGTTTCAACGTACGATGTTCGGATTTTATAACCGAGTCGTTCGAATATCGCGTACCCACGTTCATTTTGGAAATGATAAAAATTTTATTCGTCGCGTCGTCGCCTTCGACATCCATGAGCGCCGATTCGTCTCGTTTTTTTTTGCGACCGCCTATCCACGAATGTTCATCCGGCGTGCTCGGATGCGTTTTGATGTAATATCCGTATTCTATGAAACCGTTCCACGTCGTTTTCGATTTTACCAAAGAAGACCTTACGAAATCTCTCATTTTTTCGATATTTTTGTCGACCGCGTCCAACGTCGGCGTGCTCTTTTTGATATCCGACACGCGATTCGCCAAATCCAAAACGACTCGTCTGAATCCCAGCACATCGTTGATCTTCACGGTCATTCGATCCCCTTCTTCGGATCGCGTCGGTATGACCATCGGATTGTCGATTTGATTAAATATTGGCGATAATATCGAATCGTTTCCGCCTTCGATGACCGTTTTTTTAGTCACGTTCGATCGCGAATACATAAAACGGTCAAAAATCGATCCATCTTCCGGAACATCGTCTCCGTCGTTATCGTCGTGCAAAACGCATTCGAAAACGTAAGGATATACGTTCGACAATATGATAAATATTTGATAATCGTACAACCGATCGAAAGTGATCGCGGTTTGTTCGAACACGTCGTCGGAAGACATGCCGCGCACGACGATTCTTCTATCCCATCGGTTTTTGTACGTATTACAAAAAGACGACCACATGGCCAACGGAACGTTCGAATAAACGATAATGTCGTTCAAAATTTCGTCTCGAGAAAGCGTCGATATACCGTAAACGCTACCATCCGTAATATATCGTACGTTCGAAAACGCGGAAGGAGTTTTCGAGTATTTGTATAATTTCACCTCGTGTCCTATGCGATCGAAAAACGAATCGTAATTCGAAACGGTGTTCGCATCAAAATACGCGTTCGAAAATATTAGATTTTTGAAACCGTCTAGTCCTAAAATTTTATCGCATTTTTCGTCTTTTAAATATTTTGAATGCGAAATCCTATTCGAATTTATCATTTTTTCGTATTTCAATATCATCAACCGCCGCGTTTTTTCCGTCATGTATGTTTTGGATATCATACACATGGAAATCAACATGCAAATAACGTTATTCAAACGAACCGCGTTCGTTTTGTTCAACTCGACGCTTGCGCGATACGACGTATTTTGTTCGATATGTCGTATCAAAGCTACAATTTTATCGGTTACCGTCATTTTCTTGGAAACATCGTGTTGCATATCGTCCGATCGATGCATGTCGAAAAACGATTTTACAAAATCGTTTTGCATATATCTTTCTTTGTACATAAAATGGTAACTATCGTTGACAATTTTCGCAACGAGATGTTTCAACGCGTCGTACGAATCGTCTAATTCCGAGTCGAACGCATCGTAAACATCTTTCGTAAAAAAATCGCTCGAATCGGTTCGTATGTTTTCTAAAGAACAATCGCTTAACAAGTCGATCGTCTTATAATCCGAATCTTCCGTCATGCCGCGTCTTTTTTCTACGATCTTGCGGATGCATCGACGTTTAAATTGCGTTAAATTCGGATCATCGTAAACGTCGCACCATCTGAACGCGTAAGATTTAGAACCTCTCGACGATTCTAACCTATATTGCAACATGCCTATCGAATCGCCGGAATAACAAAATCGATCCGAAAATGCCATTTTTACGGGCGCTAAAGCAGAACGCAGCGCGCCCGATAATTCGAAAAAGTGGGTTTCCGCGTCTTCGGTTTTTTCGACGTCGTGTTCGATCGACGCGCGACCCAAAAACATGGTGTTGTTTATCAATTTGGTCATGAGATATAGCAAATACAATTCGAACGATTCGTCTGGCGCAAAATTTCCAAATCTTCCCAAAAATGTTTTTAATATTTTCGTTAACGTTTTCGATATTTTTGTCCCGATGGGTCCCGCTATATTTTTTGAAGGTTTTAACAATCCTCGGTGTAATTGTTCGGCGATATTTACGATGTTGTTTCCGTCGGATCCCAAAAATTCGTAATCATCGCGTTCTTCGCTGACTACGGACGAACCGTAACGACCGAACATGTCTCTAAAATGAGCCACCGCGTCGCCGTCGGGTTCGACTTTTTCTTGATCGTCGTCAAAATCGAAAAGATCCGATAAACGATCCGCAATCGTCGTCTCTTCTTTTTTAGAACCGATCGCGCCGCCATCTCGGCCGTGGTAATACGAATCCAAAATAGAAACGGCGTTATCGTCCAAAACGATGTGCGCGTGATTTCTACAAACGTTGTACATGTGATCCGAAAAAGTTTTGCTGATATGTATCAAAATCAAACCAAAAATCAATATTTTGTATTCCGATTCGTACAAAACGTTCGAGTATACGTGTAAATTGAAATCGTCCGCGTTCGTATCGCGTCGCACGTGGAACATCTTGAACACGTTTGTCGCACCATTTTTTTTTAATTGTTTGGATCTATCGAACAAATACGGCAACACATCGCGCATCCACCAGCCGCTTACGAAAGAAGATACGTACGACCAACTTCGATTTTTTTTCTTGTCTTCCACGAACAATCGCGAGTACATAAATGCACACGCGTTATACTTGTTGGACAATGTCGCTTTGGCTACGCCGAACGAAAAATCGTGCACGGGTATCCCGATTTTATATAAATCATCGAACGGCGAAGTCTCCGTGTTATGTGATCTCGACGATTTGTCTTCCTCTCGAACCGCATCGTAATAATATTGAGCGGTGTTTTCTGGCGATTCGGCCAAATCGCGCGTGTTTTCGGATAAAATGCGAACCAGTTCCGTTTTCTTAGAAACGTCGCAAGTTTCCGAATATAAAACGTCTTCGTACAATTCCGTAAAAGTTGCATTCAACCCCGATTTTTTCAAACCTTCCAAGCAAAAATACTTCTCGAAAGGTACGACGACGTTCGAACGTAACTGTACGGGCGACCGATCTTCGTCCTTTTTATTTTTTTGACGTCTTCCTTTTTTTTGACGATCTTCGTAATTGCAAAATAACCCGTCGTAATCGAAAACGTCGCTACAATATACATTTTCTCGAGATATCGCGTCGATCGACGCCGTGGACGATGGTTCGACGCCCGCATCGTTCACCACGATCGCATGCGTCGACATGATATATTCCAAGTAAGGCAATATCGCGTACGATATGGGTACCACTATCGGATGGTCTACGTATTCATCGATCGACGAAACGTCCGTTCTTTTTTCGGGATCGTACGAAATATTCAATTGCGATCTGAAATGAACGTTGCCGCATTCGGCGTACGTATCTACATCGACGCCCATCAGCATTTTCGATTTACATTTCGATATCGCATTCGAAAGTACGAGCTCGTACGCGGTCCGTATTTTTTTGTAATTATTTGCGACTTCCTCGCCGTATTTGCCGACGATTTTTTTCGCGTTTGCGATTTTCACTTTTGGTAAAAAACTGCGAAATTCGAAGGCGTAAAACGCCCTTTTCAATTTTCCTTTGGATTTAAAAGACGCGTTTACTTTTTCCAATAAAAGTAATTCGATGTTTTGTTTCGAACTCGGACGCGAATCGTCCGCTTCGAATTGTCGATATTCTTTTAACAACGCGTTGTCTTTTTCCAAAACGTCTCGTAAAAGAGCATCGCAAGCTCTTTTCGATCTCAATACGACGACGTCGCGTTCCGACAAAACCATGGTTGCCGCCGTAGGCGCGTTATCGTAAGATTCTCCCGACGTTTTTAAATATTCGACGTTTATTCGTCGATAATACGTCGAAAAAACCTTTTGCATCAAATCCTTGCACGCCGCTGTTTTTATTTTCGAAAACGACGCCGACGATTGTATGGAAGATCGAACATCGTTAAATATGACGCGATACTTGTCCGTCGAGCCGACGTTCGACGACGTTACTTTGCGATCGCCGGAAGGCGATTTATCCGCGATCGACGCGTTCGTTTTACGTCGTTTTTGAGTCGGTTCTCCAGACGACGAACGTTCGTCGTCTTTTCCGACAGGGTCCGCTTTGGATTTTGCGCGACCCGATTTTTCGCGGTACGCGTCATTTTCGTCTTCTATTTTTTGCACGTCGTACGTATAGGGTTTGTTCACGTTTGGTACGAACAAAACGCCTTTCAAATTTAGCAAAAATCGAACGTCCGTAGGAATTTGAAGATAAATGGCGTTCGATTTTGATAAATCGAATATCGGCGCCATCGAAATGCAATTTGACCATCCGAAAGCTTCTTTGTAATTTTCGTTTACGGCGGCGATGTGAACCGAAACGGTATCGTAATTCGAATGGGGCGTTACGCGCTCCGTCGAGCGACCGTAATATTTTTCGAATGCTTCGGACGCTCCAAATCGTTCCTCATCGTTTATCGTTTTCTTTGACCCCTTGTATCGATCGCGTTTATAAGATATATTAAACAGAAAACAATTCGAAATAATTTCCGTCGGATCGCGTGTTTCGTTCGAATGAATAGATGTTAAATCCGTTCTGCGCGTTTTTACGCGGTTGATCTGTATTTTTTTGATTTCAAATTTTAAAACGTTGCCACATTCGTTGGACGTTTCGAGATACGAAAAAAACCTCGTCCACATCGCAAATCGGTCGCCGTATACGTAATCGTATCCTAACGCGTCGTTTTTTACGACCTGCAAACGGTCGTCGTACGTTAAAGGTTCGTTTTCGCACGCTATTTTTTTTACGTGCCCCAACGCGAAAGATAGTTTGACGTTCTCCAAATCGACCATGACCGACCGAGCGTCATCGAATCGCGCAATTTTTCTTCTAAAATCGTAAAAATCGTCGTAAATTACGGCCTTTTCGATTTCTCCCGCCTTCGGGGATTTTGTGAATCGCACGCCTCTCATCGAACGCGTATAAAAGGTCGGTATCTTGTCCTTTTTAATTTTAAAATCCAAAGACGACGAAGATGCGCTGCCCAATATTTTAGACATCGATACGCTACTCAAAAACGAGCGCTCGTTCGTTTGAGAAATAAACGGAGTCGCAAAAGATAAAAAATTCGAAAAAATACTCGACGGTTCGGCGATTTTGTGTTCCGCGATGGACGACGTCGTTTTTCCCGATCCTACGCTTTTCGATCGATGCGAACGCTCGTCGCCGAGCGCATCATCGTTCTTCCTGATCAAATAAAAATAAGGCGAAAACGAATCGTTCGCGAAGCATTTCAAAAAAATAGAAACGTCGACCAACTCGAAATTATCCAACATCTCGCCCGAAGACGCGCTCGATAACGATGTCGACAACCGTTCTGCCAACGTCGATTTTTTCGAATCTATCGTTTTGAACGCCACGTCGATATTTTTTACGATGTTCAACACGAAATTTTCGAATCGCGAAAAGTTTAAATTCGCCGACACGACGAAAACGACGTTCGTTACCAAACTCATTTTGAACAATTCGATGATCGTATCGAACGTGCTAAAATATTCGTATCGTTTTTTTAAGTACTCGTTGACTATCGCCAATAAGTTTACGTGATGCGTTTTGATGTACTCGTACGAATAAGTGTCCGAATCGTTTTTACCGCAATGAAGGATGATGGGTTCGAATTCTTTCAAATGCTTCATCAGCGTGTACACGTCCATAACGTCTATGTATTCCAATTTATTTACGTTGTTTCTCATATAATTGCCTTCGTCGAAAAGAAACGCGTTTCCGATGTGTCTATATTTTTCGTAACCGGCCGGATCGGTTATTTTCATCTTGTACGGAGAATCCATATCCAAATCGTAATAGTGTCCGATATGTTGTCGCAATAACCGGTCGTTCGTTTTGAGAATGTCGTATTTGTGAAATTCTCTTCCGACGTCGTCTTCCGACGACACGATGTTAAAGTATCTGTTCTTGGAATTTTCCGAAAAGTTGATCGGTCGTTTGTTTTCCGACAAGATTTGCTTCAATTCCGATTTAGCGACGTAAATCGATTTTAATTCGGCGGATATCATGCGCGATTCCTCCGAATCGTTCGTTTTTCCGTTCGACACGATGCGTACAAATTTAAAAAAGTAATGTAAAACGGCATATTTTGGATTTTTTTTGTAATTTTCTAACGGAAAATACGCGTCCAAACCCGTCACGTCGTCGAATTTTAAAGTTTTCAAAAATGACGATTTTCTAACACCCATGGAACATCTCGGATTTTGTTCTCCGATCAACGCGTCGAACATGTATTGCGTATTTTTTAACACGTACGCGTCGTCGCGATCGATTTTGTCGTCGCTCGCGTTTTCGTTGTCGCGATTCGATAATCGCATCCGTTTCAAAAACGCATCGAACGTCATATTTTTTTTTGCATCCGAACGCACGTAATGTCGCCAATGATATTGCATCGGAATTTCGTATAACCCGTATTTGTGACACAATTCTTCGAAAAACGAGGATATGTATTTGCATTTTTCTATTCCCAACTGATGGAAGAAATAATCACCAAACGAAGAATCTACGGTCAGACTGATCGGTAGCGAATCGAACCAAGAATCTTCGTATATTTTGAACGTTCTCGGAAAACCGTACGTATCGTAATTCGTTTTACACCAATCGGTTTCGTTCATTTTTCTTTTGATAAACAACGGTCCGCGTCGAGGCAACACGTGATTCGTCCCGTCGTAATGTTTAAATATCTCGGACAACACGCGCACTATATTAACGTGCATCTTCGATTCGAAATATTTTGCGAGCGCGTTCGTTTTCGGTTTCGACAATATCGAATGTGTATAATTTTCGTCCGATTTTTTTTCGTAAATTTTGCTTTTGATGCGTTTGTATTTTACCAAGGATACGTTTAATAGATCGAACGTCAATTCGTCGTACACGTATTTTTTATGCTTTTCGCGTCTGTCTATCGCGTCGCGATTGTTCGCCGAGTTTGCATCGGTTTCTTCGCCTTCGAACGCGTAAGCGTTCCAAAAAACGTTCGCTAACCGCGCTATCGGCGAAATCCAATCGAACGTCGGTTTTACGAGATGTTTATAAATCGGCAAATTAAACGTTAACCAATATCGATTTTGCCAAGTCGTCGAAATATTCGTCTTGTGATCGTTTTCTACGATATGTTCGGCTGATTTTTTTAAATACGTTTTCCATTCATCGTCAAAATCGTCCAATTTCGCATATATCAAACGGTCGTCCGTTAATCCGAAATGAATATCGTTTTTAACTTTTGATTTTTCCTCCAACAGTTTGCGATACGGCTCCAATTCGTAAACGTCGTCGGATACGAAAATGCTCGCGTCGGTCTTTCCTACGGGATCGTCTTTGGCGATCGCCAAAGACATTATTTTTTCGATCGCCGCGTCCGGTTCTTTGGCAATGTCGGTCATGAAGATCGAGCGTACCTCTTCTGCGCGCTTGTCAAATTCTGCAGAATTGTTGTCCGCATCGAAAAATCCGCTGAATCCGTCGCTCAACGCGTACAACGCGTTCGAATCGTCTCTCATCGCGGCGGCGTTTCGGTCCGAAAAATCGATCGAATCCTCGACGATGCGCGGTTCGACGTCGCCTCCGATCTTCGACGAAATGTCTTCGCGATACGTTTTTTCGATGTTGTTCGTATCGAATTTGCACGTTTGACACCACGCGTTCAGCAGCATTCTCACCGCGTATTGTATGTCGCAAAAAGCGACGTTATCCTTGTAATTTGTAAAATATTTTAAAACGAACAATCGACTCGAACAATACATTATATCGTCGTACGAATTCGTCGTCAACATATTTTCGTCCAACATGCTAGGATTCGGCGCGTGATTGAACACAAAATCGTGACGCTCCTTTATCGAAGCGATCGGTTCGTACGTTCCGGACATCAACGTCGTCATGTAAGTTTCCAACGCGGCGCCGTTAGTGATGGATTCGCCTTCGTGTACGTGATACATTTCGGTACCAAACACGTCATATAATCTCATTTTCAATTTCGTGTGCGTGAAATGAGCTATTATGTTATTTTCAACGCGTTCGTCCATATCCATCGTCGAATAAAAATCGACAGATTCGCCGGGCGTTTTTTTTTCAAATATAAAATCGCAATCTCTCGGATACGAAGTGCTCACGTTGACGTGCGACTCTCTGACCAATATTTCCATTATGACGCGGTACAAGCATTCCACACCATATTCGCGTTCGCTATCGCGGTTGTTTTTGAAATCCCCCATCTTTACCATCATCGATACGATTAAAACGACCATCAAATCGGACGGGATGGTCGTATTTTCGCAAGATAACAAATCCTCTCTCAAAAATTTTTCGAATTTTAAAACGGGATATTCGCCGTCATCTTCGTCGACGTCGGTCCATTTTGTTTTCGGTTTGAACGTCGTCGAATCCGTCGTCTTTTTCGAAAAATCGTCGTGCTTTGCGTTCGCGAAAATCATCGGATCAAAACACTCCAAATCGATAAATTCGGATCTGTGTTTGATTGTTTTTAACAACAAACGCGCCATGTACGACTTGTTGCTGTTTTCGCATACGTGTTGAACGATGGACGTTGCGCGATAAAAAACGCATTCGAGGTACGCATCGAAAACGTCGTTCATTTTAGGAAAATACGCCGTTTTGTATTTTTCTCGCTTATCTCGTTCGTTCATCGCTTCCGCTACCAAACATTCGTCTTTGAGCTTAAACACGCAATACAATCGATCGTTCATAAAAAATCTTCTCAATTTTTCGCGAGAATCGCGAAAATCCGGCGAATCGAATTCGATATGAAACATGCGCGCATCGTACGAACCCATCATTTTCAACAACACCGCCTCGATGTAGGACGTATTTTTGGACAAATACATCGACTTTACGATTTTTTTGGAAAGATTGACGGATTCTTCGATCCATCGAGAATTTGGCGATCTCGTAAATTCGCGCCCGCGATCGAACATCGTCGATTCGTGTTTGCGTTGTAGCGATGCGACGTAACGTTCACAATCGACTCGCGACACGTTTCGATTTTGTTCTATCGTCTCGATTTCTTCGCAAAACCGATACAGTTTACCGATTATCGACGCGTTCGTATCGGTTTCGTCTTCTACCATCATGATGATATCGTCGCTCGTCGGTTCGGCTGTTTTTGTTTTTTCGAAAAAATTAGACATTACAACGTAAAACGAAAACGGTGTTTTATCGTAAAACACGCCCACCGAAGACTCGTCGAGCGTCGCGGTTTTTTTGTTGACGTTTTTGAATCGTTCGTTCACGTCGTCTATTTTAAAAATAGAAACGGTATTCGCGGCGTACGATCGTTTTATAAACCCGTTATCGCCGTCATACACGTAATTTAACATTCCAGAATCCGCATCGAGTAAATACGCGTTTCTGACGTCTTCTATCCGCACGCGTTCGACATCGGGTTTGACCGTCCAATAACACTCGTTACAATATTTCGAATCCAAATAATTCGCATTTTCGACGCCATAATGGCGAAGCGCTACATCACAAATTAACATTACATCATCGCATGTTACGCGTACCTTTTAATACCAACTCCTTCAACACGTTCGATTCGATACCCCCAAACATGATATCGTTGTATAACTCGATATTGTTTACGATGTCGTCCACGTACGTTTTCAAATCCAAAAAAGGTTCGACAATGTGCGCGACATGATCGTTCGGTTTCGATCCAAAAGACACCATTCTCACCTAAACACGTTATTCAATACCGAAATTATTTACAATCAAAAACGCACCTTTAAATCTGACTTTAAGAATATATCGACATCGGGGTTCATAATATACTGCGAAACATAATTCAAACACGTCGCATTATCATTTAAAATGGCTTCATCAATGTTATTTGCCCGCCATTTTCGTTTGAGCGTCTTTTGTAATTTATCGATCGTCGATCTGAATTTTTCGGAATTTACATTTTTATCGCCGCACAATCTTTCGATGACTTCGACGTAATTATCGTGCGCCGCCCGAATATGTTTGCGTAATTTTTCTTCTAACCCGATATCAAAATTCTCCGTTTTTTCTTCGTATTTTTTCCAAATCGAAGAAAACATATCCGAAAACTCGCTGCTTTCGATCCTGGTTCCGTTCGCATCTTCTTTGACGACGTATTTATAACACATAAAATATAATACCAAAACACCAGTTTGACTCGGTTCGATATTTCCACGCAAAACTATCATTACAATCAGACCGGTATTATCATGTTATCACATACTTTTCAATGCGCAGTCTAATTTTAAACTAGGTGTTGGTGTATATTGAACGTAAATCGTACTACCAGCCATCGCACCGGTAAAACACATCGGCAAATAAGATCTTGGCTCTTCCCATATTTTGTAGACGACGTATTTTATCTTGTTTTTCGTCCCCCTACCTAACGGCGACGACGGCGTTTTTTGCTTTTTTGGTCGCGCCGATCGTTTCATAGTTCAACGCGATGTCCGATTATTTTTTTAAAAAAAAAATAAAACCAGATTTTTGGCGTTTTAAAAAATAATATACGCATTTCGATAATCACAATAATAAAAAAAATCGAATAATCCACGCGTTAAAAGCATTTTAATATTAAAATCGCTCCGTATCTAGAATATCGCCGACATTTGAGCGCACGCGCTCAAATATAACACACGATACATCGTAAAAATTTACGATATTTTAAATAAAAAAAAAAATCGATAGCAACCGACGACGATATGCGTTCAAATAAAAGACCTCTAGCGTTATGCAATAAAAACCTACCGGAACAATCCGATAGACCTAACAAAGTAGCAAAGTTAAATGATACGAATATCGCAAACAAATACAACGCTACGATCGATCTGTTTTGCAACCCAAATTTTTCCGATCTTTTTTTGTTCAATATCGTCAAACACATTGTCGATGCAACCGACGACGACTTGATAATTTCTCGACTATTGATCGATTTATCCGTCAAAATCGAAGACGATTACGTGATGCCCCAACGTCAACAAAATCAAAATATATGTCTATTATTGAATTACGGCGCGACGCCGTACGTTTTTCTACATTTGACCGAGTGCCTAACGGCGTTAGAGAATGTTGGCGCGCTTTGTAAAAAAACGTACAACTCGTATTGGTACGATAACTATAAAAATTTAACCGGAATTTCAATGCAAACGCACAATAATTTGATAAGCTGTTGCGATCGATTTCATAATAATCCAATGTTTCTCGAATATTTATTGATCCAGTACCACGATACATCCGTCGAGTATATCACGACGTCCGAACAATTGCCCAAAACATCTTTATTTGTCGAACGCGTCGCCGATTCCGACACAGGCGTAAACATTACGATCGACATGACCTACAAATATAAATGCAGACGTTATTTGCGCTTCGATAATTTAAAAAAGTTTAACCGTTACATTTCAGATGTTAACGCCATTTTATTGAAAACGACGTCGTCTCATATTTTCTATCATTTCAAACAAGTTATCACGCACGTCATATGCGAACGCGCGTACGACGTATCACGCGAGTCGTCAAATTTTGCAAATTGCGAGATTTTGTCGTATTCTCCGAATAATATAATAAACGCGTCGTTTCCGGAAACTTTTGGAATATCCGATCATTTGAACGCCAATAATTTCAAAGCGCGGGACGTTCTTATCGACGACGGTCGATTTATATGTTCGATCGAATACATTCGAAATTTCGAACGTAACATAAAACAACGCACCGAACACGTTGTTTTAGATATGCGCGATACAGAAAAAAATAAAGACCACATACGGTGTCATCGGTTTTATATACACAAACAGACGACGATACGCGATGCAAATTTAATAAAATCACCTGTCATCGTGGAATGCGCGAATTCGACCGAATTCGATAAACAGCCATCTTGCGACGATGCATCGTCGCGCACAAAACAAATCAAACGTGACGAATCGTTACATTTTCCGAATACCGATCCAACGTACGTTCGAGATTTAAAAAAATTGGAAATGTTGGACTACGTATCAAACTGCACAAATTTTAAAATAACGTACGATACATATCTTTATCGTGTCAAAAATATTTCTATAAACATACCAAAACATCTTGCGATGTATAAAATAATGTGCAACAAACGAAACAAATTTAAAACTCACGTCAAATCAACGTGTTTCGTAACGAATAACGACACCAACGTCATAACTTTCGTCCCGGACGCCCTAGGGCAACGCGCGGACACATTCGCCGATTTGGATCAAAACGCGCGATATTTTTGTCACGCCGTCAAAAATTTATCCTGGAACACCGTCCACGACGTCATATTTTAACGAAAAACCATGACCCAACGATGCGTCTGATATGTGTATTTTTTTTTTAATAAGATATAATTGGTACGATCGGTTCAAATATTTTTAAAAACCATCTCGCATTTTTTTCACGAGACAAAAATACGTTCGGATGCGCGCTTTGCTGCTGTTGTTGTGCGGTTTTTTTGTCGGTTTATCTTTTGCCCAATCCGGAGCTCCGGCTTATCGATCCCCAAAAATCCAACTTCAAGATTGGGGGTTGTCCGATTGGAACGATACCGCCGGCGATTTTTCTAACGGCGTCAACTTTGCGTACAAAAAATATCTTTACGAAAGCCAAGTAGCGTTCGACACGAGCATATACGATTCGCTATTATACGAACTTCCGGTATTTACCACAGATTGGGGTTTCGTCACTTCACCCGTGCCCAACGTGGGCATTCCCGGACCGTTCCCGTACACGCAATCGTGGGCCGATTGGGGCGGCGACGAAACGTACAACATTGGCGTGTTTCGTTATCCGTTAATTTTGGCGGATTTTGGTCACACGCACATTATGGCCATTCAAATCAAAAATGCCATGTTGATGGAAAACCCCAATGCAAATTTGACCCACATTCAATTGACTTTGGATCGTTTGGCCGGAGGTTCTAGCTTTATTTTTGCAAGATTTGCAAAACTCGTCGACCAAAATGGCAACTTTTTATCTACCGCGGGCGACACACCTCTGGTACAGCAAATTAAAGGGTTGATGAAATATTTTATATTCGGGACAGGCGTTCCGTACGGGCAACCCGGTGCCAATCTCGACATTAATCAAATCGGATCTTTTTTCTCGCAAATGATCAACGTGTACGCACAATCGCCAGCGCACGCAGCGTTGTTGGGAGATATTGTCACGCGCTTGCAGGACAGTCTCGCGCGACAACTCGGTTATTACGCCGGAACGCCCGTACCTTTGGTAGCGTGGGATCCGCTCATGAAAGCCCATCAAGCACACACATCCAAAGGATTCGTAAATTACCGAGACACTTATTTTCCCGTATCCGAGCAAAAAATCGCCACCAAACTCAACGACACCAACGCCATGTATCGACAAGGCGTCGTTTTTGGAAAACAAATGGGCGCATTTTTTTCGGCCTTTTACGGATTTCTCGATTTTATGGACAAATTACTGATCGTTCAAGATCCGTTTTACGATCAATACGTTATCCCGATGGCGTATCACATACAAAGAACGCTTAGAATCTATTCCGATCAAAGACGTTATTGGGCGGAACACGTCACCATGTTTGAGGATTACAACAAGGCCTGCGCCATGCAAGATCAAACGGAAATGTATCGCGTACGAATCACCATGCTGGAAAGCTGTTCCAACATTGCGACCACTTTGGGCGAAGTGTTTAGAGCGATGGACAGGTTGGTAACAGTTCGCGACTTGTTTGGCGTTTTGGCCACCATGTAACGACCGCCTTAAAAACCAATAAAAAAAAAATACGTTAATCGTATCGTTTATTTTTAGAAACCGCTTAAAAAGTAAAGATGATGTGATCCGTTTGAGTTTTCAAACCGTTACGCATCTCCTGACTCATTTTGTAAGCGTCGTTTTGAGTTAACGCGGGCTTAGAAATAGCTTTGAGACACGTTTCTATTTCAGCCATCGCATTTTGTTCGAAAACGCCATCTCGAACCATCGGTGGTAATTTTTTTTTTATGCACGATTGCTCGACGCCGACCGTTTTGATCGGTGAAGATACCGCGAAAATAAAACAACGCATCTTTCCCGTCATGTGCGAATATTGTAGCGCATAAAAATATTCGAACGACCCGCTCTTTTCGGATTTTAAAATCACGCATTCCAACCTATCTTCGCATCCCATGTCCGAGTTCCAATTCGAAACGGACACCGAATGTTTCATTTTGGTCGACATTTTCGTTCCGCGCGCGTATTCTGGTAACGTTTTGACCATAATCAACGACAAATCCCTAACCGTGCGCATCTGTGGTAACCCACGTTCGTTTAGCTTAATGGTGGGGCCGGCATCGTTCCATTTCGATGTTGCTATTTTAACCCATTTAGCATTTTTCAAGATGTACACGTCGTATGTTTCGCTAGTTTTCGCAGGAACGACATTTTTCGAGTCGTCCTTATTTTTTTCCAATTTTAATTGACCAAAAGTTTTGACGGTTTTCGCGTCGGCAGCAGAGGATTGTTTTTTGAATAAGGGGTTCGAATCCGTCGATTTTTTTGTCGTGTTTGTCACTTTCGATTCCGATTTCGATGCGTCATCTGTCGTTTTTATTTTCGTTTCGACTTCCGCCAAATTCGCTCCGACAGGTTTCGTCGAATCGACATTGTTTGCTCCGGTCGTTGTCGATTTTGTTTCGTTTGGAGTTTTAGTTTTGGTCTCGCCACCCACAACCACACACGGATATTGCATTCCGTTTTGCATGATGACGATGACGGGTGCGTGGTGAATAACGTCGTGATCCGTCACGCTATCTATTTTTGCAGAGATGTGGCTGTCCATGATCAGTTTTTTTTTTGCGCAAAAAAAAAACGCTTCGTATTCCGCGTTTTGCGATTGGTAAAGTAAAAAAAATAAATAA
>Ga0208089_1000019_pt1 | contig 46334 bp, 14 predicted proteins | sample LakMenEpi29Jun12_FD_150744 | JGI IMG/M metagenome (GOLD analysis project Ga0208089, IMG submission 150744) | Freshwater microbial communities from Lake Mendota, WI - 29JUN2012 deep hole epilimnion (SPAdes) | ecosystem: Environmental > Aquatic > Freshwater > Lake > Epilimnion/Euphotic zone ... | reverse complement strand
GGTACGCCCAAGTAACTCGGTTTTTCCTGCTTTTGACTTTGGCCCATGCTTTCGGGAATTTTCGATATGCCGACGCAACCGATGGTTTTAGAATTTTTGGGGCCCAGACATGCACAACAGAATTGAGTTAACAAAGACATGTACGTCGCGCCGGCGTAATGGTACATGGTCGCGCATTGAGTCTCCATATCATACGCCGCCGTCGATTCGAGTTTTGATTCGAGTTTTCTCGGGACCAAATATTTTGCTTGTTTTTTTTCGGTCGATTTTTTCGACTTTTTCGATTGTTTTTTGGCTTTTTGTTTTTGCTTATTCAAAGATTTCGTGTATTCGAATTTTACGGGCAAAAAGGTAAACTTCGACCTTGGGTCGTATTTAGTAACTCGACCGACAACGTGTATCATGTTGGCCAGCGATACCATCGGTTTATATTCGATCTGAGTGTTCGGCTGATCCTCGGCAAATGATTTATCGGAATATACGTCAAACGATTTTTTCAATGTAGCATAGTCCCCGTTGGGATCGGTATCGACGGTGGTTGGTGATTTGGACGCGTTTGCATTAAACAACGTAAACCCCTTGGTACCGTACAATACACCGGCGCTACGCGCTTTCGAATTGCCAGTAATGGGCACATTTTCGTTAGCATTCATGAGATTGAACACCATAATGTCGATAAAATCGGTTAATTGGCGGTCATTAATATTTTCAACATCGTCCAAATGTTCTACACAATGCACGAAATTTTTAAATTTCGAAGATAATATGACAATGTCGTTACCCATGGAACTCACTTCGAAACCGTACGGAGCCGCGGCGCATGACGAAATGGCGATGGATCTTACAACCATTTTCGAAAATATGGTCGAAATTTTTTCGTAACCCTGTTCGGAGAAGATTTTTTCTACGGTTTGCTTAAAAGCTCTCAACCATCGATGCATGTACGTGATTAAAGCCGCAAAATATTTGGACCCGTTCAAATTACCGGATTGTTTAGGCAACAAAATATCTTTATATCGAAATTCCGAATCGATATCATTCAACTCGGCGGTCCATTTCAACTCTCGTTCTGGCGCTTCGACGTTCGTGTGCTTGGATGTTTTTCGTTCGTATCTGAACGTACTCGTTTGCAATGTTGGATCAAACAGAGATTTGAAAAATAAAAAGCATCCGGAAATACTAATCACGTCGTTCGTGTCGGATTCGTAACATCTCAATTGTAATAGGGGTGCACCGATATCGATTTTAGTCAAATTGGACAAATCGACAATCTCGACGCCGTCCACGTGCGTGATGATTATGGGGTGATTTTTGGACTCCTTATTCGCGCGAATGCTATCCGCGTAATTTTGTTTCGAAATTTCTTCCAATTTCGATTCTTCGGGTAAATTGTCCAAAAAAGCGAGTCTATCGGCCACAAACTTCGAGATGAACGTTTTAATATCGACGAGCAAAGAACCCTTGTCTACATTTTTAACGTCGATTTCCGATGAAACGGTACAACCGATTTTTTTGAAAAACGCGGTTCCTCTCTCTGCGAACGCGCTTATAATAGATTCGCGTTTCTCGTTGAGAATTTCCATTTTTTGTTCATTTTTTTCGGATTGTTTGTTGGTTTGTGTTATTTTTTGTTTTTTCTCTTGGGGTTCCTCCAACGTCGCAGACTTTCGTTTTGTATCGCGTTTTCTTTTTTTCGGCCCAGGTTGGGCCTTGTGTTCAAAATCTTTTTGTTCGATTGTCGGTTTCACATCGGAATGCGTGTTTATAAATTTTTGAATTGGCGTATCGCGGTATCGATCGAGAACGTTTTCTACGTTACTAAAAATAAAATCCAAACACATGTTAATCCAATAGACGCAAATGTCCGTTAAAAACGCATCTTCAACGGTAATATCAGATGTGAATTGTAGTCCTCCGAAAAATGTCGTCTTTCGACCTATGGTTCGGATCGCGTTTAGTATTTTTTCCGCGTCGTATATTTCGTTGTTGTGTTCGAACGCATGATTTTCGGTGTACTTTTTAAAATATTTACCGATGCGTTCTTTTTCGATGGTATTTTCTTCGTCTTTCAAAACGGATATGGACGTATCGAACACAAACGTTAATATGCCTCTGCCGGTTAATTTGTTAGGACTGATAATATTGCTAATATGTTCGAAAATCACATCATTGAGGTTTTTTTTTGTTTTAAAAAGGATATCGGCATACTCGTGATTTTCGGATATCTTCGAGTCGTCTTGGAGTTGAATGCGCCGCAATAACATATTTTTCAACCCGAAAATAAGCAGATTATCAAACTCGGCTTCCTTTGCGGTTTTGACATGATTAGATAATTTGGTTTTCGACTTAAAATCCGGCCCCCCAAAAAAAACACACGACAAATGCAAACGCGCGTCGACCGTGGGTCCATCGACGCCATCGCTCGGAATTAATGATTCCTTCATTGTCGAAGACTCGTCGTATCCTATCAATCCGAACGATTGTGCCACTCTCGACAACAACGAGTCCTTCAAATCGACTATCAGGTCCGGTAAAAAACGATTAATGCTATTTTTTTGTTGTTTGATCTTTCCGATGGCGGCATCGTATTCATCTTTGGTCGGTCGCGATACGTTCAATCGTTCGATATATTTCCGGACGCCTTCCGCGTTTTTTTTGTGCGTTTCCGAAACGTAAAAGGCGTCTTTTAACATCGGCCAAAAATTTTGTTCGTTGTTGGTCATGACGTGTAAAATAGACGAATAAAAAAAGTTCCACAACATTGCACCGAAAACGTTTTTGAAAACTGTCAACCAATAGTCCGATGCGTCTTTCGCGGTGTTTTGGTCCAATTTAAACTGAAGGGTGGAAAATTTTGAGGAATTTATGGAAAGACGACATTTGCGCGTTTCGCACAATGCTAAATAACGATCGCGCAAACGCGTAATAACGTCAGATTCGCCTCGACTTTCGACATCCATGTCCGGAAATTCATTTATAATTTTGTAATTTTCGTTAAGTGTTTCGAAATTGGCCAACCATTTTTTTGCCAGATCGATATTGTTGCTACCCAAAAAATTAAAGTCGATATCCGAGACTTCGTTAGTCGACTCTAATAACACCTGATAAACATCTTCACTAAAAGAAAACGAGTTTAAATTGTCCAACAGGTCTTCAATTGTTTGATAAGCCGATGGCGTGCCGGACTTTGACAGTTGCGAAAATGTGGCACAAACAAATTCAATAATCAACGCATCGTCCGAAGGTGTGTCCGATTTTGAGCCAAAATAAACGGCGTAAGGTTTTCCCGAATTTAATGAGTGCGTTTGGAGGTCGGCTTGGGTTTCTTCGAAACCCAACGATTTTTTCCATTTTGGACCCGACGTATCATAGTTAAATAATACTTTACGATCCAACGTTTGGATACTTTTATCGTGTGCTTCAGCCGCCTCTAAATATGTATCAAAATCATTCTCCGGTATTTCAAATTCGGTCGCATTTTTCTCCAGAAAATCCGATTTTACATTATCGCTTATAGATTTATTTTCGAGAAACCAAAAAAACGCGGGTTGACACAATTTTTCGACCATATACCGATCGTAATACGCGACGTCACACGTTTTTGCGGCGCGATTAAACATGGTTTGAGATGTTTCGTTTAAATCCGAAAACTTGACGCGAGGGGTATCGAATTTTACGACGTTTCCAAAAACTTTTGCAAGGTATTTCAAATCGTTCAACATGCGCCTCAACTGGTACACGCGTACGGCGCTTTTGTCGTCGGGGTTGGTCTCGGATTTGTTTCGAGTCGGTTGTGACGCAATATTTCTTCGAGAGACGTTTTTCGAAGACATGCGCGCGGTGGACCTCGACGTGCTTTCCGTGTTTGTTTTTTGTGCGGTTATTTTTTTTTTTGTAAAAAATCGTACGGCGTGTTTTTTGCAATAATAAAAATATTTTTCGGTTTCGTAAGGCTTTTCGGATTTGACGATTTTAAAAAATCCGTGATGCGCGTCGGTTCCGATGTCGCTCGCGAGAGCCACGTCCGACACCTCGCCGCAAAACACGTTTTCGCATTGTTTCGATTTTTCGTCCGTAAAATCGCACCGAAACGTCGGCATTTTTTCGCAACCCGCGAAAGAACATTGCGATTTGGTTTTACCCTTGTTCGACATTGCGCGCGCGCCAACGCCGATTCGAATCGATCGTAAATTAAAAAAAATATGTAATGGCGATACGAAAAAAATAAACCGTTTATTTTTATTATTTAAAAATAACAAGAAGGGCAACATTGCGCTGCGACGCAGCAATTTCGAATTTACAAAAAAAAGCAAATGTAAACGAGCCCGCGTTTATTCAAATTTCGACGCAACAACAACCAACATCCATTTATCCGTACGTGCGCATCATAGATCGCAGCACGTTGTTTTTTTCTTTCAAACCCGCGACGGTATTCTGTTTGTCAAATTCGCGATAAACTTTGACCAATTTGACGCCCAATTTCAATTTTTCGATTCTTTCGTCAAATTTGAACGCCACGCGAATATTGCGCATTTCTTCGGCGATAACTTTGTGGTCGAACAATAATTTTTCGAAATCTAACGCGTATTTTTCCGCGTTTAACTGGTACGATACGTAATCCGAAACGGCGATTTCGAAAGATTCTAAAACGGTTTCGTCGATCGCGGTCGAAAATTCGGTTCCCGGTTTAGATGATGCTTTTAAAACTGTTCGCATGAACGTTGCGTGTTGCGAAACGATGTTTTCCAAAAAACAACGCAATCCGTATTTTTTGTGAGATTGGTGAACGCCAAAAACGGCGTAATCGAGCATGTCTCCGGATCCCAAGACGTCGTCGTACAGTTGGTATATGTGCGCTTCGCTCGTTTTGTTTTTCGACAATGCGGTCGCGTAGACGTGATCGATGATGTATTTGCAACACGTCGTTTTGAACAAGACGAACGCGTATTTAAAAATCTCGGTCAAAGCGGAATACCAGGCGTCCAGCGTCGACTTACACGAAAATTCGGTCGGTTGTCGCGACACGTCCTCGTGTAATAATGCGAAAACGTAATTGACGATCGAAAAATTGTGCAAAAATCGAGTGAACGCAGAAGACGTCGAATTTTTGGTCGCTTGCTTCGTTTTGGAAAACGAATGGACGTACACCCCGTGCTTCGTAAAATCGTTGCTGTTCGTCGTGCGGACGTGTTCGGAAGAGTTGTATATGGTCGTCGAAATCGTAGCGTTTCGATGTAAACTGTCGATCGCTTTGTATATTCTATCGTGTATGGGCGTCGTCGAAAACAATCGCTGTTCGAGTTTGTTCGTCGATTTGATGCGATCGCGCGAGCGATCGTACGTGCGTACGAATTCCAAGAGCGCGTCCGACACGCGTATCATTTGTTTCAAATACGACGCGTCGATGTAAGATGCGTCTTCGTTGTAAAAAGTTTCTTGCATCTTTTGTTTTTCGACGTTTTTTGCGGCGTTTGCGGTAACGAAAAAATTTTGGTCTTCGAACAGGTGCACGAAGAGGTGGTTCCAAAATTTTATCCACGTTTCGTCGTTTTTGATGACGTTTTTCAAAAAAAACCAACCCAACAAATGGTCCCGAATGAACTCGTAATAAGCGACGGAACTAAAAAATCCGCCGTCTCCGTACGATGCGTTTTTTTCGACGCGCTCGTCGCATCGTTTCGAAAAAAACAGTTCGTCGAAATGTTCTCGTTTGAACCATTTTACGCGACGAGAATGGTGGCGTTTTTTGTTGACGTATTGTTTCAACGCGTCGACGTACTTATCGCGAAAACCGCCGCTTGCGTTTAAAGAAGTAGTCGACGGCATCAAATCGATCAAGAACCTGTTGTCGTTCGACGATTTGATCGTTTCGAAAAATGAAATGGCGTGATCGCTCAAAGACAGGCTCGACAACGCGTCGGTTATGCGAACCGTTTCGTATTTGGGGTCTTTTTTTTTCTTGGCTTCGTTCGGGGGGGTCCTTTTGGACGTCGTTTTTACGAAAACTCTCGCGCTCGTATTTTTCAAAAAATCGAAACCCAATTTTTTGCATAAATTGTAAGATACGTAACCGTACAGCGCGTCCGAAGGGTTCGTCGAACTTCGGAACAACGACAACACGTCCGGATACCGTGAGGTCGCGGGTTCGTTTGACGACGCCAAACTATCGTCGTTTTTTTGTACGATCGCTCGCGCGTCGTTTCGAAAACGTTCGGCGCCGTCGTCGGACTTTGAATGATCGTCGGTTCTTCGTTTCAACCGCGGATGTTTGGGATCGCGCGACGGTTGCGACGATCGTAACGGGATGCTAATTTCGGCGCCTTTTTCGGACCGCACGTATTTTGCGTATTTTGCATAAACGTCCCGAACGCGATCCCAATAATATTGGGATCCCAGTTGCATTTTAAAATCGGAGGAAGATCGGCACAATTTCGAAATGCGGAGCTTCGATTTGACGTGATTCATGACGACGACCATGGCCGCGTTTAATCGCTCCGTTCGAACGGCGACGTTGTTTCGATGCAAAAAATCCGCCCACGACGTCAAACATTTTATCCGATCTTCGTCCCACGTTTCGACGTCGCCGTTTATCTCCGAAACGCTCAAAACGTTTTCGTTTACGTACTTTTTGATGCGATCGATCGATTCGACGTCGGATTCGACTTTTGAAATTGCGCTTCTTTTGGATTTTGCGGCGTTGGATATTTTTTTCAAAATCTCGTGAGATCGTAACAACCTGTACGCCGACGCGGCCGATCGAACGCTTTCGATGACCCCGAGCTTCGCGTGATGCACCAGCGCTTGTTGTACGAGCGAGTCGGCCAAATCGCACGCTCGCGATACGTTGCGAACGTTAAATTCGTTTTCGAAATCGATCATCGTTTGCTTCGTTTTTTCCAAATTTTTGGGGTCCGACAATCCCGTTGCGAATTTGGAAACGACGGCAAAAAACACCGTCGGTTCGTTTTTGGATTGTCCCGCGCGGCCGACGAGACTCTCCAAAATGTTTAACGTTTTTCCCAACATTTTCGACTCCGATCGTCTGTTCCGTTCTACGTTTCTTTCTACTTTGTTTCCGATCATATAATCGTTGTGCATCGACAACAGTTCGATTTCTTGGTTCGCGTATTCGGACATGCGTAAACAAGTTTCGTTTTTCGACATGTATTCCGACATGGTTTTGTGAGGTATTTCGTACGTTTTGTCGATCACCGTCCGTTTGAAATACCAAACGATCAACGGAAATACAACGGTGCGATTTAACCGGTACACTAACGTTATCAAAGTAGAAACGTTTATATTTTCGTACTTGCGCAGCTCTTCGAGTTTCAAATTGTCGAAAATAAATTTTACGTCGCTGACGATTTCGAACAGCGCGTCGAACAGATCGTAAACGTTTTCGAAAATATCGATCGCCGCGTCTATTATTTTTTCGGATTCGGATATGCGTTCCGAAATTTTCGTCGGTTGCGCATCGGACGCGTCGATAAACATCGGTACGGCGTTTTGTTTTTTTTTGAGCAATCCGAGCACGCAATCGTTAAACGCGTCGTTATTGGTTTTAAAGGGATTCGGTCTGATTTGTGCGACGTTATTATTATCTTCGGGTTGCGTCGGCGTCGATTTTTCGATGCGTCCGATGATTTCCGATATCGAGTCGTACGATGCAAATTCGTCCAAAAATTCGGTCGTCATTTTAAAATAAGGTTCGTACCATTTGTTATTTTTGCCGAATAACGAATCTTCGCCACAAGTGTTCAAATGCGAAAAGCGGTCGCTCAATTCGGCGTCGTTTAAAAAATGACCGTCCCGACGATCGAACTTTCTCACGTAAATCCTTTCGACGTTGGACTCCGCGTTCGGTTTTTTTATCCATTCGTAATCCAAAACGAACGTTCGGTTTTTTAAAACCGCAAACTCTTTCAAAGTCAACCCGATCGGATCCGACCACACGTCCGATATTTTCGAAACGTAATACGACTCGTCGGTCGTATTCGAACGCAAGGCGACGTTTTCTTCGATCGGCTCTTGCGTTTTGCTTCTTTTAGAAGGGCGTTCGTAAGTTTCTTCGTAAGATTCGGAAGACCCCCTGTCCGTCCACAACGCGACGAATGACGCTTTTTTCGTTCCGAGTTCGTCGTAACATCTTAACACGTTCGATATGGCTTCGTAATCCAAACCGATTTTAAATTTAACTTGGCTCCAAAAAACGGTCGAACTTTCGCGAAGATACGAAAAATCGTATCTTTTCAACACAAATTCGTAATAAAAACGCATCGTATCGTTCAATCGATCGTAAAAATCGACGGTATCGGGCGTTTCAGTAGACGTTAACAATTGATCGAACATCGGTTTGACGTATTTTTTTTTGTATTTTTCGGATAAATGAACGAAAGTTGCGGCGCGTTCTATTTTGGCGTGTTCTTTTACGCCGTAAGTCTTCATTTTTTCGTAATTCATCGCGATTGCCGTCGTACGATTATCGAGCGTCGAGCTATCTGGCGTTATTTTTCCGGAATACGTCGCGACGGGTTCGTCTTCTGACGCGTTGTTGGTTTCATCTTCGTTCTCGGATTCGTAAGAAACGTCGAACGTCGGATCGTACGAATCCGAAAAAGAAGAACGACTATTTTCGCGCAAAACGTCGTCGTCGTCGATGGCGTCGCCATCGGTCGTCGTCGATTTGGTGTTTCCTCCAAAAACGTTCTTCCAGTCTCCCAAGTGTTTGAACTTTTGAATTTTCGATTCTTCAAACTTCGTTTTTTCTCTTTCGTTGACGTTTCTTACGACGTAAATATCGGAATCGTGAAGCGGTTCGCCGTCCGTTCTCAAAAAAAGCATCGCGCCTTTGATGGACATGGTTTGGTTTTCTATGACGGAATCCAACACCAACATTTGATTTTTGGCCGGATAAACCAACCATCGCTTTGTAACGCGTTTTTTTTCGTAAAACGGTTCTAATAATTTTCTTTTACCGCTTATCGTGTAAATAAACGCGTTTAATATGACGGTTAAAATCATGTTTTTCAACATGATTTTAACCCTGTCTTCCATTTTTAACCCGGCGTATCGCGCTATGTTGTAAAAAAGCCTAAACAACGCGTTCGGTCCCAAATTCGTAAATACTTTTCGAAAGCTGATAAAGTTTTCTTGCAAAATATGTTTACCCACGTTTTCGGTCGTCTTCATCGCGGCTGGTAACGCGATCCAATAATACGACGGCGCGGCTATCATATTATTGATGGAAGAAGATATATTATTTAGCGTAGTTTCGCTTAAAACCGCTCTCAACGTGTAACCGATGGCCCAAGTGCCGGGTATTGCGCCGTAAATGCTACCGGTGACCATACCCGTCATCGTGGCCGCGAACGCGCTGTACAACGCGAACATCATCGCACCGAACGCGGCGGTCACGATGCTGGACAAAACGATGGAGGTTCCGTATTTTACGACGCCGATGGACATTAGTTTCTCCATCCTACCCGTTTGTACCAAGTATTCCGATTTTTTATCTTTTAGGGTCTCGAACCCCAACATCGATCCTTGATGATAATAAGGAGACATCGTAAAATAATATTGCGTTACTTTTTTGTCCTCGGTCCTTATTTTTGACGATTTTTTATCGAAAGCGTTGTTCGCGTTCGTTTTTTTGTACCGATCTTTTCGGTTTTTCGCCACTTCTTTCGCCGTCGTGTTTTTTTCCAAACATAACAGTGCAAATACGCCGTTCCAAGAAGCGTTCCAATCGGTCATCGCCGGTTGTACGGGGTCTGCGGTTTTTTCTTTAGATCCGAACAAACGCCATCGATCTCGCGGTAACTCGCAAACGACGTTCAAATCTCCGCAAAAATACACGTCCACGTTCAAAGCCGTCGATTTCGATAAATCGATCGTCGCTTCGATCGGATTGTCGTATAAATTTTTTGGAATCAAATCGACGTTATCCAAAAGCGTATGATTTATGGATCCCATAAAGTTTAAATACGAAATGTTCACGTCGATGTTCGCTATGCCATCGTCTTGCTTCAACGCGTCCGAAACCCCCATCGTTTTGTTGATATTTTTGATATTTTCTTCGGTCGGTTTCATGCCTATTTTAGACAGTTTGTCTTTTATTTTTATGGCACCGAAAGAATTGAATTCTATCCAAATCTTTTCGTAATACGGTTTCGATTTCGAATAATTTTTATAAGCCTCGTCGATATATTTTATAAAATAGCTATTGTCTATGATTTTGGGATAAATGTCGAACATCATGTTCGAGTTTGATTTTTTGATTACGAATTTACGTTTTATGACTCCCTCTCTCGAACGGTCGTTGTCGTCCGCATTTTCGCTCTTTTCTATCGCGCTGATCGACGAAGAGACGGTGTATATCGCGTCGATGTTCGGTAATCCGGATCTGGATAATTTCCATATTTCGTATTTCATGTCGCTTGATTTTTTTATCAATTCCGACGTCCTGTCGTCGAAATGCTGTCCGTTTTGTTTTGTCGGATAAACGTGATGCGGGATGGCCGGCACGATCGTGACGTCCGGATCGAATTTGGTATCGTGCGTTTCGGTGGTCGTCACGACGGCCTTCCCGGTGCCGTCTTGTTTCGACGCGACCCAATCGAACGACGTCGCCGGATCCAAGCACCATTGGGCGGACGGTTGTTGAAACACCATGATCGCATTATCGCCGGATGTATTGGTTTCCGTCGATTCTTCGACGTCTTCACTCGGTTCTTTATCTTTTTTTTCTTTTTTTTCAGGTTCGTTCGACGAAAAATCCGACGCGGTAACGAATAAACTGCCGCCAAACATCGTTTACCGAAAATGTAAACGCGTGCCGAGATGCGACGGTTTTTCGGTTTTAAAAAAAAATACAAAACACCTCACGTGTTTAGTCGTTTTAAAAATTAAAATGATTAAAATGAACGGTTGCGACGAGCGTAGCGTCGTAATGAACGCGTCGATAGAAACGTGAATCGTATGTCGCTTCAAACAGAAAATGCGAGGGATGCGGCCAAATAGGTTGCGAAAATCACGTCAAAAGCAGACCTATAATGCTAGGCGTTGTTCGAGACACGCGCGGCGCGTCCATTATGTGGACGAAAGAAATTTTAGAAAACGTTTCCGAAAAAATATCGACGACATGAGATTGTGACGCGCGTTCTAACGCTGATCGCGTGTACATCGTGGAAGGATCGCATATATTCTAAATGCGCGCCATTTGTTGATCTGACAAATAAAAAAATAAAGGGGTTTTTAAACAAGTTTGCTTTCGAATGTCTTGATGTTTGTATCTCACGTATATATATATATATATATACGTTAAAGCACATCCGATTTTTATCGCGTATGTTATGAATTTTATTTTTTTTGAAAAAAAATACAATAAAATGATTCGTTATGTTCCCCTTTTTTTAAAAAAAAAATAAAAAATACGAGAGGCCGCGTATCCCGATGAAAGTGTTAAAAAGAGATGGTACTTTTGAAGACGTATGTCATTTTAGCGTTGTAGTTTTTGTCTGATTTGCGATATCAGATATCGTTCGATAAAATAAAAAAAAGAATTCACCATTTGGCCGCGAAAGCCCCCGCGTTGATGCAAGTCAACGTAGATCGATTGACTCAAAAAGTCATAGAAGGTCTCGTCAATAACATGGCGACGAGCGCTTTGGATCTATATGCCGCAGAATGTTCGGCCGAAATGTCGTCGACTCACTACGGTACGTTACGTTATCGTAATTTTTAACGTATTTTTAAAGATTACGATAATTTGGCCGGAAGAATATTGATATCCAATTTACACAAGCAAACGTCCGGTTCTTTGTTGGAAACTTCAAAAACGCTGAGATCTAACGTTAATCCGGACACGCGAGAATTGTCGCCGCTCATAAGCGACGATTATTTTGCTTTGGTCGAAAAATACGCGAACCAACTGGAATCCATGATCGATTACGAACGCGATTATCTTTACGGATTCATAGGTTTTAGCACGTTGCAGCGTCAATCGTATCTCATAAAAATGGGAAATCGTACCGTCGAAAGACCTCAACACTTTTGCATGCGCGTCGCTTTGAACATGCACGCGGACGACCTGACGTCCGTAAAAACGACCTACGATTCGCTATCCAAATTAGAATTCATTCACGCGACGCCGACGGGTTTAAATTCGGGAACGCCCAATCCGCAATTATCGTCGTGTTTTTTGCTACCCATGTGCGATGATTCTATAGAAGGGATATATAAAACGTTATACAACTGTGCTGTGATTTCGAAATCGGCGGGAGGGTTTGCTTTTGTTTGTATTTTTTATATTTACAAAAATTTTAGAATAGGGTTTCCGATATCTAGTATCAGATCCGAGCATTCTTACATTGCCGGATCGAACGGCATGTCTCCCGGTATCGTCCCAATGTTGCGCGTTTTCAACGAGACTGCAAAATACGTCGATCAGGGCGGGGGTTTGTTGACGTCGTATTTTACGTTTTGATTTTTTTATCAGGCAAAAGAAAAGGAGCGTTTGCGGTTTATATCGAACCTTGGCACGCGGATATCGCATCGTTTTTGGATTTGAAAAAAACGGTGGGCGTACCCGAAATCAAGAAAGCGAAAGACCTGTTTTACGGGTTGTGGATCCCCGATTTGTTCATGCATCGAGCGTTTAAAAAGGAGATGTGGTCGTTATTTTCGCCTTCGGCTTGTCCGGAATTGACGCATTTACACGGAAGAGCTTTCGAGAAAAAATATTTAGAATGCGAATCGAACCCAAACATTCCAAAAACGCGCGTGAACGCGTACGATTTGTTGGAAAAAATCGCTTCTACGCAAATCAACACCGGTACGCCGTACATGATGTATAAGGACGCTTGCAATGCAAAATCGAATCAAAAACATTTGGGTACCATAAGATCTTCGAATCTTTGTACCGAAATCGTAGAATACACGTGCAAAGACGAAATTGCCGTTTGCAACTTGGCTTCGATTTCTTTGCCGTCTTGTTGCGTTTACGACGAATCGTCTCAAAAATATTTTTTCGATCACGAAAAATTACGAAGAATAGCGTATCAATTGACGATAAATCTCAATCGCGTGATCGACATTACGAAATATCCGCTACCGGAAACCAAAAAATCGAATCTTAGACATCGTCCGATAGGCATCGGCGTTCAAGGTTTGGCGTACGTTTTCATGTTGCTTCGTTTGCCCTACGGTTCGAAAGAATCTCGAAAATTGAACAGAGAAATTTTCGAAACCGTGTATTACGCCGCGGCCAAATCGTCTTGCGATTTGGCCAAAAAATTCGGACCTTACGGAACTTTCGCAGGATCTCCGGCTTCCCAGGGTTTATTAGCGTACGATCTTTGGATCGACGATTACAGCGATTACGTGAAATCCAAACCGGCGATTTTATCCGGCAGATGGGATTTTGAATCGTTGAAAAAAGAGATCGTCGAACACGGCATGAGAAATTCGCTTTTGATCGCGCCGATGCCGACGGTTTCGACGTCGCAAATCATGAACAATACCGAATCGTTCGAACCGATATCTTCGAACATATTGACGAAACGCATATTGTCAGGAGAATATTTGTCCGTAAACAAATATTTGATCGAGGATTTGTGCAAGCTCGGGTTATGGTCCAAAAATATGGAATACAAAATTATACAAAACGAAGGATCGATCGCCGATATCGATTCGATCCCAAAAGAAATTAAAAATTTGTACAAAACAATATGGGAAATAGAACCAAGGGTTTGTTTTGGTCAATCAATATCGTATATTAAAAATACCATAGATACAATCGATGATGATGTTGGATCGAGCACCGTTTATCGACCAATCGCAATCTTTCAGTCACTTTAACAAAAACCCAACCGTCGCGTCGATGATTAAACATCATTTTTTTACTTGGAGTAACGGCGCAAAAACAGGTATATTATCCGCTTTTTTGAATGTGTTTTGTTTTATTAAGACGGATCAGGCATGTATTACAATCGAAACAAGGCCGGCGCTTCTGCGGTTAAATTTTCGGTGGATATTACCAGCATGAAATTCAAATCGGATGGCGATGGTACCATCGATAATAAAGACAGAGCATCGCAAAAACAAATACAAAAAGAAATACTTGTGATGGAAGATGGCGATGTTTTATTAAAAACGGGCGCAGTTTGCAATTTAGAAGAAGGTTGTTTGTCTTGCGGTTCTTGATATAACAATAAAACGACCGTTTACGTATTTGCGAATTTAAAAAAAGTACAATCGTAGTTCAAAAAATCTTTCACGATACCGTGTATCGTTACTCGCACGTTCTCGACACGCGATATATCTAAACGGATAGGATGCGCGACGTCGTTATAGTTCACGGGATTTCCGTTGCGATCGACCAACGTTACCAATTGTTTCGCGTGGTTTTTAAAATCGTGAGCGTTAATCGTCGATGTACCGAATATTTCTGAAATACCATCGTAATCGAATGTTGTCGGTATTTTTTTTGCCTTTTTTAAACTAACGATAACGTCTCGAACGTATACCAATCGCTCCAATTTCGATATGAAAATAACATACATCGCGGATATTGTACCGTACGCAGCCAAATCGTATTTTTTATACACATCCAATATCAAATATAGCGCAAAAACGTCTTTTCTCGTTTTATCCAACCAATCGGCAAACGTATAGTACGTTCCACCACCATCGTTTAAAAACGAAAACGCGGCGACGCGCCCAGAGTTTTGTTTTATATACGATTCGTCGTTTGAAACGTAAAAAAAATAATCCATTTCCATAAAATATTTCACGATATCGTTCATACGATCGTAAAATTCGTCGTTGGTTATCGTCGACACCAAATCGCGCGTGAACGTCGACGCGTTCAACGTTGGCACGTAATGTTGTTTTTTGACGAGCGCGTACGTATTTTCTAACTCATCTATATCGAATTGATATTGTTGCGTTAATTTCGTTTGCGTCATTTTGTAAGTCGTAGCGATGATTTTTCTCATGCCGTTTAATTCCTGTTTAGATTCGAATTCGTTCAAGAATTTGTTGTCGGGTGAACGAGCGTAATTTTGTAAACGATCAGAGGGGACGCTAGTGTACAACCCGTATTTGTAATGTCCGACGTCCGAATCGTATTCTGTATTGACGACGACGTCGGGCGTCGCGTGCACGTCGGCAGCGCAGGTAGCGACGTAAAACGCGTAATTTTCTTTTGATTTTTTAAAAACACTTTCGTCGAAACTTAAATCTCGACCGGGGTTGGTTTTAAACAAAAACGTGACCGCATTTTTATAACGGGCTTTAATGTCGTCTTCGTTTTCAACTTCTTCTTCTTCTTCGGATAATACCATGTCGTCGACCGCGCGAGATGCGGCTTCTTTCGACCATATCACGTTGTTGACGTTCGTGACGAATTTTTTAGAATGTTCGAACAGTTCGTAACACTTGTTTTTGAAGGTGGAAAAATCGTGCACGGTCGACATTATCTTTTTCGATTCGGCGTCGACGAGGTTCGCACCATCAAGTCGACATTCCAAGTTTAAACGTTTATAATTTGGAAACGTAGAAATAGGTTTGTTTGATGTTTCGTATTTTTCGTCTTTTATTTCGGTTATTTTGCGATCGATTACTCCGTATCCTTTGTTGAACGTTGTCAATTCGTATATTTTATATCCCATCATGCCGATGTAAAACAAATCTTTGAAATAGTCCAAACCGTAACATTTGAACAATTCGTTTTCTGAAATACCATTTCCAAAAACCTCGGACGACGCCGAATGTTCGAATTCGAAATCCGGTTCGTACGCATCCGTACGATCGCACGGACGATACAACGACACGTCGTTTTTGTTGGGTTTGAAAAATCGACTCAACATGATGTATTCGAAAATGTCGTAAGATTTGTCGAACATGGTCACGAAGGTGATTATTTTTTCGATCATTTTCACGTTGGCACGTTGGTTTTTCGAAATGTAATTGTACACGTTCGACATGTACGGCGTCAAATATTCGACGTCGACGTCTTTCGAGTAGTCGAAACGGCTCGGCAATATTTTGATTTTTACGGAACAACCGTCCCTCGTCGTGACCGTTATCGGCGTGTCGACCATCTTTTCGAAAACGTTTTTGACGTCTTCGGTTCCGATGTTTGTTTTGAAATCGTTATCCTTTTTGCCGTATTTAACGTTGAACATATCTTTTTTTATATTGTAAATTAGTTTTATCAATCTGCCAAATAACCCCATGAGCGAATCGGTTTTTAACATGTTGGTAAATTGTTCGTATCCTTTTTTGCATTCGGCGGGCGTTTTTTTTGTTTTGTTTAACGATTCGTCGAATAGCGGATTCGAAAATTGGATCGGATTATATTTGAAAGATTTTTCGATCGCATCTTCGTTGCCGTCCTCGCCCACCTTAAACAAAACCGGTTCCGGATATTCGATTTGTTTTTTGAAATGATTGAAATGTCCGATGATCGTTTTACAACGATCGTAATTGTGCGCATAATCTCGATTATTTGTAAAAACGGATTCCGCTTGCGCCGAACGGTAGACGGTGAATAAATACGACGAATATCTCGCGTTATACTCGGACAGCGCGTTGATATCCGCGGAAGGATATTTTATAAACCAAAAATTTTCGTTTTTTATATCGTATATTTTACAACTTCGCGAGTCGTAATCGTAAACGTTGGCGTTACAATAATTCAATATCGGCGTATCGTTGAAAATATCGCAAAACATCGAAAAATTATCGAACAGCGGCGCGGTTTTGAACGTGTTTCGGCACGTTTTGTTCGAAGATCTCGAAAGATATAACGACAGGTGTTCGAAATATTCCAACATAGAAATGTTTTCTCCGTGTTCTCGGATGTTTACGCCGGATAGTCGATGATAGTACGGATCCAAAAGTATCGGATCGTAATTTATGCCCAAATTTTTGTTTTTGTCGAATTTTGTAAACAAAACGTTCGCACCGGGCGCGACGACTATTTTCCATTTTTCGTCGACGTCGTTTATGCGTCGAAGCGTACCGAATTCGTTTGGAGAGAACGATCGATCCTTGACGAATACGCATTTGGATCTTGTGGCGTTTTCGCGCAACGTTTTATAAAGTGCGTCGCGCATCGCGGGTATTTCTCCGATGACGGATGTGGCTTGGAAGACGCCGACGATTTTTCCGTAAAAACCCAAGTGAGGCAAAGATTGCGAAAATTCCGTAAACATGTCGCCGTGTTTGGCGAATTCTTCGACTGTATCGAACGAGAAGGTCGAAGGACACACGGAGAATTCGCCTTTTGACGAATCTTCGTCGTCGTATGCCATCGTGCGTTTCGAGTTTTGGTCGGAATATTCGAACGTGTCGAAATATGGTGCGAATTTGTTCGATTTTGTTTTTTTTAAAATCGCTTCCGACATTATCGTCGACGTTTCTTGCATTTTACCTTCGACTTCGTTTTTCGTGATATTTACCGACATTTCGTTTACTTCGTCGAGCATCAACGGAAAATTCATGGATGCCAATATGAATTTGACAAACATGCACGGATACAGCATGTCCTCCAACAAGTCGTCTAGCGTTTTTTCGTCTTTGATGTCGAATTTGTCGTAATTTTTGTGATTTTCGACGAGCGGATCGTATTTGGACCACCATTTCCTGACGTTGTACAATTGTTGACAAAATTCTTCGCACCCGCCGTTGATGTGTTTCGCTTTCGAGTTGGAAGACATCGTTTGAAACAACGACGACGTTTCGTAATATTTTGCCGATTCTTCTTCGTCGTCGTCGTCGGCAAAAAACGTTTGCGATATCAGTCGTTTGCGATGATCGACTTTCGCGCGGCGTTTGTAATATTTCGAGTTTATAAAATCCAAATAACCTCTGTGATCTACGATCGCGCGCAATTTCGATCCTGCGTAATACAACGCGGGATTGCAACCGCTTATATCGGAGACCGACGACCGCATGTTCGAGAAAGTCGGAGATATCGAATCGAGTATCGTGTTTCGACGAAGTCTACGCACGATTTTTCGATCTATGGTGATCATGCTTTGAAATTTGGTCGTTTCTATTTTTTTCGACCGCAAAACGTTCAGATCCGATAATTTCCTTTTGGAAAAATAGATCGTCTTTTCGGCCAAAAGCGTAAACAAAGTGACCGGTATTTTTTCGAAATTTTGTTTGCCGTTCGTACTCGGTTCTATTTCGTCCAAATAGTTTGAACGTATCGTTTTCGGAACGTTCAATTTTAATTTTATACCGTCACCCGTTCTGCGGTGAACGAACACCACCGGTTTGTACGGGTCGGTGTTCGCGTTGACGGTGTCGTTCAAGTTGCGATCGGATATCAATTCGATCGACGGCACGTTGTCGCGTCCTCTGAAAATGCTGACGCCGTATTCGACGATGACGGTTTTCTTGTTTTCTTTGGACAATGGTACGACGTCCGCATCGTCGCGTAGCGACGATGCCATTGTGGTTGCGGTTTTAAGATATTCGTCGTACGTTCGTTTTAGCGCGCGGTCTTTTTCCGGCGTTTGTTTCCTACCTTCCAATATGCTTTCTTTCACGGATTTACAATCTATGCCAAATAGATCCGGAACGGTCACGCCGCTATTGTCGAATTCTTCGATGATGGATTTTCCGACGATAATTTGATATTGTAAATGATGAAAGGAGGTTCGGCAATGTTTTTTGAAGTTGTTTTTAAAGTTTTTTTGATTCTTGGAAATCCCTTGTAATTCGGACCATTTGGCGTTCAATTCGAGGATCGCGCGATATACCGCGCGATCGATCAGCTTCTTGTTGTTTTTCGAATTGTCTGCAAAATCGAAAAATAGGTTCGAAAATTCGTCGTGAGTTAACGTCGTCGTCGCTTCGGGAACGTGTACGCCCGCTTGAAATTGGGGTAATTCTAAATTCAACAAAAAATTCAAAACAAACGCGGTTTTAGCGGTGTCGGATAACATAAATACGATCATCCATATCGAAAATGGCGATATGCCGGTTACGAATGCCGAATTTAACGTTTCGGATTTACCCATCAACGTGGGAATCCAAAATAACGGATCGTAGGCGTTCGATAACGACGACGCGTTGTACAGTCGAATCGCACGACGAACGAGAGCGGTAACGATCGTTCGAAACGCGTCGTATCCGTTCATAAAAACGACGACCATTTCGTCTAACACATCGTCGCTTATTTTAATTTTTTCAGGTAATTCATTAACGCGATTCTTTAATATCGATTTTCCGGCGTAGTCCGACAATTTGGAATGCAAAACATCTAATTTGTATCCTAAATATATCAAACTGATCAAGTTATCCGTCAACGTCGCGGGCGTATTCAAAGAAAGTTGATCGGAATAAAAATCGCATTTCAATTGTCCCGTCGCGGCGTTGTGCGAAATGCGTTTCGAATCGCGTCTCGATTTTTTTGCGTCCGCGACGTATTCGACGATTCCGACGGTCAATCGGCATATCACTTTCGATCTCGTTTTTTTGTAGTAAGAGTATTCGTTGTTGTTGTTGTCGCTCGGAGGTTGTTCGTAAACGTTGTCGCGTTCGAAAGCGGTTTTTGGGTTGGAACGAAACAAAACGGCGAAACGATCGAACGGATTCGTATATTTTGGTAGCGGTTCGAATCGCATCGACAACGCCAAATCCAAAAAATTGTTTTCGGGGAAAAATACGATCGATTTTGCGCGCATTTTCACCGTTTTGGTTTTTTGCTCGGTACTTTCGGGCGCCGAATAGTTCAAGAATATTACGTCTCGTACGTCTCGTACGTCCGGTTCGGTTTCTTCGTTTGAATCATCGTTGATGATTATCGCGTATTTGCAATCCGTACCGAATATCGATTCGTTGTACAAATCGACGGCCTTTTTGTTTGACGATACGTTTCGTAACGTCGTCGCGTTCGACGATATCAACATGGTGGTCGGAGATATTTTCGACTTTGTAAGTTTCAAAAATTCGGAAAAAATAAAATGTTGCGCGTTTAATTCCACCGTCTGTTTGGATTTCGAGAATTCGAATTTGGAGTGCCCGGTGTCGCTGCGCACTTTGCGCGCGCGCTTCAAAGAAAAGGGCGCGGTTTGAGATTCCGAATACGTTTTTGCGCCATATCTTATCGATTTTGTCAAATTGTGTTTTACGATAAAACGGGACGCCTTTGTCGCGTTATACGCGTCGACTCTGGGCGTATATACGAAAACCGGACGCGCGTCGTTTTCGAACGACGCGATTTTGGCGATCGATTTTTCTATGGCCAAGAAAATCGAAGAATTCTTGTATCGCGCCGCGACGTCGTATTTTTCGAAACACGCCAAAGCCTCTTCCAAAAACGTCTCGTCGCTCGCGTATTCGGATAACAACGGGTCTTCGTCATGTATTCCGAACGTCGTTCGAATCGTACGAATGGTGTTACGCATATCTTCTTCGCTCGAATTACACGCCGACAACGCTTTATGCGCGTATTCTTTTTGTTTGTCAGATAATTCCGGCGGTTTGACGAGTTGTATTTTGTTTATTTCGCAAAAAAACAACACCAGATCGATCGCGCGAGATATTTTCTCCAAACGATTTTTCATGTTCGTGTTATCGCTATCGCCCGATTCAAAATCCACGTCGAATATGTTCGAATTCGACACGTGTATGTTTTTTTTTTCGAAAGCGAACGATAACATCGGCGCGATGACGGTCAAGTACTTTTTTTTGATATTATTTTCTTCGACGTCGACGGATTCTGACAATTCGATCGCGCGTCGATATATTTTCGGCCATTTCGAAGACGTCGGTTTTGTCGTCGTCAATTTATTGGATATCAATCCGAAAAAATGATTCCAATTTTCGACCAATCGTCCGGCGTTCGAAGGTTCGTCGATGTCGTCGATTCCGAAAACGCGCGACATTACTTCGTCGTACGGCGTAGTTCGCGCTTCGATCGTTTTTTTTTTCGATCGAAATCCAAAAAAAGTTTTGTTAACGTAAAATTCTAAAAGTTTATCTTTTAACTTTTGGTTTCCGGCGATGCTTTGCAACGCGTTGATTTTTTGAGGAGGCGAATTCGCATCGTGAACGTAAACGATATTAGAAACGTTGTTTTTGGATCGCCAATTATACGCATCGCGCATCGTTTCTTCGACAACGTTCGAAGCGTTCGAATCTTTTTCCGAAAATTCGAAAACGTCTTGGATGTATATTTTCGAATCGAGCGGTATGTTTCGCGATAGTGCTGACGAATCGGCCGAAAAATTTACAAAATCGTATACGCGTGCGTCTTTGGGTAATTCGGAAAAGGTGTTTCTACCAGAAGCGCGCACCATCTTGCAATTTTTGACGTGTTCTTGACGCTTGTGGTATACGACGACGCGATCGACGTTCCCGTCTGCGTCCAGAATTTGACGAACGGGTATACATTCTTCCGAATATATGGACGATCGTAAATATATTTTTTCGTAAAAAGCGAGACGCGTTGTATATTTGCGAATGTTGTACGTAATTTCGCCCACGATTACATTATGTTGTTGGTTTAGGGTCGACCGTGCGATATTTTCGCGCAACAGGTGCGATAATTTTCGATACAGATATGCGATTTCGCGTTTAATCGTCGCGATCAGTAATTCCAACATATCTATTCTAGACATGCTAGAAGAAGCATTATATAATCCGAATCCGTAAACGCGTATCATCTCCTTTATAAGAGGATGATCGGGTATGTCGTTCAAAAGACCGATAACCATCTTTGCGGGCTTAAGTTTATTGTGGTCGTAAGATCTCGTTTCGCACATAAACGGATGTTCGTTGATGTGCGTCTTGTTGATCGCGTTAATATTCTTCGAATCGTATATCATGGATAACGTGTTACAAACGTCACGCGAGGCGATGTATTCCGCGATCGCCGATTTGTTTACGAGGTTGACAACGTTGTTTTCTATTTCTATAATATTCGGGAATTGATATTTCGGAGGTCTCGGACGCGCGCTTTCTTTTTCTTCCGGAAATTTGACGACGGGCATGTTGATGGTATGCGCCACGGGATCGAACATGCCGTATCCTACGACGTCCTTGTTTAAAAATCTGGATAATATTTGGTCGTCGTTATCGTATAAATATTGTTTTATATGTTTTTCGTAAAACAGGTTAGATCCTATATCCGTACGACACGCACGCGCCGTCGTAGATTCGTCAAAATTTGTATCTTTTTCGTAATATCGGTTCATAATTTCTGCAAACGTTGCGTTTGCATTTTTTTTAAACGTAAAATAATCGATATCTACGGTCGTTTTTACGGCTAATTGGTCCGAACTGTAATATTGGAACCGACCTTTCTCTACCGAAAGAGAGTAGTAATAATTTTGCAAAGCGTGCAATTCGTCGACGGTCTCGCACGAGAAATTTTTCGTCGGTATAAATTTAATCGAAATTTCGGACGTAATGTTCGTTTTTTTACCTTTTGGTGGAGGTGCGGCTTTTCCTATGGACGAACCGTACAACAATTCGAACGCCGTTATTGAATTGTGCGCGTCGTAGTTTAAATAACCGCATTCAAAATAAACCTTCTTTCGTATGTATATCATAAAAGCCATCGGCACGTTGGTCCACAGCATTCGTCCCATAACATCGTCGCAAACGACGATGTTATTTTGTAATACGGTATTTATTTGGTGGTTGTGGTGTATATATTTTGACGCCTTTGCTTCCGTAGTGACCCAGGGGTTTCTGTTTAATCCAGAGTGCACCGTTATTCTGGAAAAAACGTTGACGTTGTTGGCGTATCCCACCAACCATTCGTCGTAATACATGCGGTGGACGTCGACGTTCGATATCGAAAATAATATCATATCCAAAATTTGTTTGTTTGTCATATTTTGTAAATGCGCCGAAGCTTTCTCGATGTGTTCGCCAATCGCGACGTCTAATTGGGAATTTTCTTTCGTAGCGTGATAATACGCGTATTGTATGCTCGCGTAACACGCAGGGTCCATATTTAAACTATATTCGATTTTGTCTTTTTTCAATATATTCGTTATCAAGGTATCGAAATATTTGATTTTGAACCCGGCGTTTATCTTTTTTTTTGCTTTTTCGAAATTATTGGTTTTGGACGTGCTCGACTTCGATTTCCTAAGAAATTCCCTTTTGGATATACTAGTGTATAATTCCTCTAACGACGTCGGTTTTATCGAATCTATCAATAATATGCACACGACGGATATATCCAAGTAACTCGACAGCATGTTTTTAAAACGATCTAAAAATGTTTTCAATTTTTCGCTCAACGCGTAGTTGGTTTCGTCGTCGTATTCTACGTCCATATCGACGTTTTTTTCTTCGGACAACAATTCGTAAATCAAATCACAAATTAAACCCGACGATTTTAAAACGTCGATCGGTTTAAAAATCGTTTCGGTTATGTCCGCGTCGTCGAAAGATTTTAAAACGGGTTGTATAATGTTTTTCAGATTTTTCAAATAATTCAACATATCGACGCGTTCTCCATTCGATATTTGGGGGTTTTCGGTGTTCAAAAATTCGTGTCTTTTGTCGTAAATGTTGGATCTAAATTTATCCATGTAATTCGCAAATATCTCCACAGGCAATCGAAACAAATCGGACGATTTGTCGATTTTTCCGTCGAATAATTCTTGATATCTAAACAATATTTCTTTTTTATCGAAACCTACGATGTTGTAACGATCGGTCGCGTCCGCGTATTCTGAACTCGTCGACGTTTCGCGACAATCGTGAGTGCTCGTGTTTGGCGTCGTATTTTTTCCTCCGACGGAAGGCGCATGGTAATACGGCGAAAATATCAAATCGTTCACATTTTTCAGTTTGTTGATTTGATCTTTCGATATCGCGCGCGAGCGATTGTCGTTGAATCGCAACGCGTCTTCTAACGTGTGCGTATTTAGCGGTACCGAATATTGAAAATGCAAATTCGACATTGTATTTTGGGGGGTTTTGAAATGAGTCGATGCGCTCATCATGTGGTTTAATTTGGTAAATAGATTGCGGACGTATCTGTGACAATTTCTCGATACGATCGTTCCGATGATCGTCGAATCTTCTCCGAATATTTCGCGTCCTTTACGTATGTCAACGTAAAATTCGTTAACTCCAAACGACAACAAATCGGACACGCGTAAATCCACGCGCACATCGCGAAAAATATTGTTGACGTCGAAAACGCAAGGCGACGTGACGAGTCGTTCCAAAATCGAAACGCGAAATCGTCCGATCGCCTCGGGCGACATTTCGGCGCCGTACGCCACGGTGGTTTTGGATAGGTCGTAATCCGCTTTTTCGACCATGTGCATCATCTTGTTTTCGTACGACTTGCGTATCATATATTCGCTATCCATGGCCGAAAATACGGACAATATCATGTCCTGGTTATTTTCGGTATTCAAAGACAAGTCCAAATGCGTGATATCGAATTGTCCGGTATGCGTCAAAGACTTTGATTTTGTTTTAAACAACGAAAACATATCGAAAACATCGGATAACGTGTGTTGTCTGTACAACGTGGAACCGTTTTCGACCGCGATAGGGGTGTCGTGCGCGTATTGCAAAAACGTAGTTTCCATAGCGGTGTCGAATATTATTGACATTTTTGGGTTCGGCGCGAGCTCGCTGCCCGACGTTTTTGATACCATATTTTCGAAAAGCACTATTTTACCGAACGTCGATGAATAAGTCAAAGCATCATAAACGATCGGAAACCGGTCGGCTGTTTTGGAGTTTTTAATTCTGTGTAGCAATTCGAACGTTGAGCACGACGCGAGATCGAATATCGTTTTTTTGTCGTGCAAAAACGACGACGACAGATTGTCGGGTTCGCTCAAAGACATCGTGCCTTTTTTCATAAACTCGTGAAAAAAATCGAACCAAGGAACGACGTCGTTTTTTACGGTTTCGAACAGTTTCGATTTGGTTTGGTTCGCGTAAAAAACCATCAACGATTTCAAAGTATTTACGGCGTTTACGTCGGTTTCGTAATTTACCACGGCGATCTCCGGTAACTGTACATTTACTAAATTACCGTCGAAAGATAAATATATCGGTGCCGGATTGTTATTTTTATTTTCGTATTTTAATTCGGACACGATCGCGAATCTGGATTCGAACGAATTCGAATCTTTCGCTCGAGAATCGCCCGAGTTTTTCAGCGTCGAATCGTAAATGCGATTTTTAAACAATGGTGGTATTTTTTTCATGGTAGCCCATTGCGATTCTACGAACAACAATCGGCTCACGTATTTTTTAATCGTGGGAGGTATGTGGGAGTCTTCGCGTTGATTCGCGTTTGATTTTAAAGCCGACATTTCATTATACATGCGATTGTTTCTTTTTTCGGCAAAAAACGAAGACATTGTAGCTCGCATCACGTCGTCGGCGCCGTATGTCAAAACGGTTTGTATTTTCGACGTTTCGATGATGCCCAATTTTTCTAAATGCAATTTCAATGCCGGCTTTTTGTGTAATTTGTAAAAAACGCTCGCGGCATACAAATATTTTTCGCAAGACGCGCCGACTTCGCGAGAAAACGTGTCTTTACTTAGAATATCGCGCATCCTAGCGATATTTGACGCAGCATCGGGGTCGAACGAACTCTCCAATATGTTTCCGACGGTACCAAACGTACGATAAAAAACACACCTAAAAACGACGTAAAATACGGAAGCGATCGTCGTCGTGGTGAAGATCGTCATGTGCGGCAAATTTAAAGAATGCAATAATGTCGATTTTAAATTGTCGTCGTAATCGCGCACTTCGTACACGAGCAACGTAAATAAAGACAAAAATGTTGCGGATCTTGGTTCGCTGCGATTCGCGGTCACTTTTTGGTGCATCGTTATTGCCGATTGAATCATATCGATAACGAATACGCACAATTTGAAAAACGCCGATTCATTGTTAGGGTCGTTTAGTATCACCGTGCCGAATATATCGTGTAGCGCATTACTCGTAATCAGGGTGATCGGTGAAAAATTATTCAAAAAACCGTATATCGCGTTAGGGTTGTTCGTTATATGTTGGTCTTGCGAGTAGAACCCTTGGTTAAATAATTGAACATATGTAGAAAAAGCTTCGACCGATCGTCGCACGATCTCATTTACGATAGCGTGCACCATTTCGTTGTAAGCCTCGGCGATATACGTCGTAGGCGTTTGCGAATAAATGCCCAAAAACACGTTGGAGACATAATTGCAATTTTTTCGAGACAGCGCGAACGCGTAATTGCGATTATCTTCGCCGTCATCGTTTACGGTTCGGTATATGGCGTCGTAATTTCCTTTTTGGCCGAAATTTAATAAAAATTTTGAAATATTGACGGGCATCGACACGGACGAGATGTTTTCCGGTGCGGTTAACGCGCGATCGAAACGCTCCAATAATTTCGACGATTCGTAATTGTACGTCATTCTGGACAGCGCGTAAGACAATGCAAAATCTTTCAAAATTTTGGAATTCGAAAAAAACGCGTCTTCTATGCCCGACGTATCGAAGACCGAAACGAAAACGGGATCGCCTCTGACCGTTATGACGTCGTTGCCTTCGTACAAACGCAATACGACGTTCGAAATTTTATTTGGTACGTAATTCGTCAAACAATTCTCGACGTCGTTCGACACTGTTGGTATCGAAATTTCCTGTTCGTATTTCGATATCGCGCCATCGTTGCACACGTCCGACAACATGCTGAGATGATTTTCCGAAACTCCGAAACGATGATTCGAAAAATGCGACGTGAAGCTCAACGTATCATTCGATCCCGTTACGACATCTTCGAACCGATCGCTGACGTATTTATATTTCAATTTGTGCGAAAAATCCATGTGTAAATGTTCGATCTCGCCAAGTACGTGCGTTTTACACGAATGAAATATCGCTTCTGATGGTACGTGTATGTATTCGACGTGCGTCGTCACTATTATTTTTTGGATCGAACCTTCTCTTACGACGTCTATTTGTTCTTTTACGGAGCTCGTTCGCTTAATCTGTTCGTACATCTCGTTTTTTAAAAACTCGCGATCGATGCGTTTCGATTTAGAAGGTTCGTTGGCATCCAAAAAATCGATTATAGCGTCGCAATATTTTTTAGCCACATCGGATAACAGCACGTTTTCTAATCGAACAGCCGAAAAAGTCTTGGATTCGTGACAAAACACAAAAGTCCGATCTTCGAAGCATTTATCCCATCGCAATGTCATAAATTGCATGTCACAATCCGCTTGTATCAAAAAATCGTCGTAAAATGAAGCGACGACGGCTTGGAATTTGCGCGAAAAGGTAGCTTCTTCGTTTGCATTTTCGATTTTATAATAGCCATAATCAAAATCGAAACCCAAAGCGTCCATTTTATTTTTATCCATATAAACCGGGTAAATGTCGTCCTCGTCGTTACCAACATCAATGGTGGCGTTCCGATTGACCAAGTTTTGGCGAACGCGCTTTGATGTGTCCAAATTCATCAACGATACTCCGATTGCGTGCGTCGTTTTCAAAGGGTGACTTATCGCTTGAGATCTTTTATTTTGGGTTTTTATTTCGTGTATTTCTTTCGAATTTTCGAACATCGCGGCGTCCAATTTTTCGGACGCGATCGAAATATTTTTGACGTTTTGTACGAAAGATTTGTCTATCGGTCTCAACCCGTTGTTGTTTTGAAATGTTTGTTCGTAAAGTCCCACGAAATTTAAATAACGATTCGTCAATCCGTACGTTTTTGAAACGTCGCAATGCTCGTTCGGTGCCGCCGTTCCGTTATGCGACACGTCGTTGTAAAAATCAAATTTGCATTTGACCGTTTCCGAAAACATCATCGATTCTGCGGCCGTTCTTTTGATTATCGCGTCTTGCGTGCGACGTATGTTGTCGAAAAGATGTATCACGACATCGCGGCGCGATAATTCGTCTACCACGCGTAGACGAACGAACGCGGCGTCTTGGAATTCGGGTAAATAATATTTTTTTTCGCGTTTCGCCCAATCGAACAACGTTTTGAAAATTCCTTGGACCATTTTTATTTTGATCGCCGACGTGGATAGTAGATTAAAAACGCAAAGTTCGTCTTTAGATTCTTCGTCCATTATTTTGTTTTCGAACGGAAAACGTCCGTAATCGACCAACGCGTTTAGTTTGACCATTTCCAGATCGTACGTCAACGGCGAAATTTTTAAATCGGAACGCGCGCTATCGGCAGCTGCGTCCGTTTCGTATAACACGTCAACCGCGTATTTCATTTTCGAATCTTCGTAATACGGCGAGTTCGACGGATTATCGATGCCGATAATCGGTGCAGCGGGAGACAAAAAAGTCCAATGTTTAAAATCGAATCCGCCCGGTTTAAACGGCGTGAATTCGTCGAATAACGCGCGAATGATTTTATCTTGTTTTTTAGATTCGTAATCGGAAACGGACGGTCGTATCGCGCCGTCTCGAACGATTTCCAAATTCTGTTTAAACATGCACAACACGACATCTGATATGAAACAAAACAAATCGACCATCGTTAAAAAATCCGAAAACTTGATCGAATCTGACGAATCCAAATCGACTAAACATTCGAAATAACGATCCAAATAATGTCTCGAAATGTATCTGCACGCTCCGAGATACAAAACGAGCACGTGTTGCATTTCTATATTTTCAAAAAAAGAATATTCTACGTCGTATTTATCGGCGTTTTCGCGCAGCATCGATGCGATATTTTCTTTTTTCGGATTGGACGAATCGACCACATCCGCAAATTGCTTGTTTTCGAAAAAACGAAACGATACCGATAAAAAATGTTTGACCGTTTGCATGGTCGTTTTAAATTGCGCGTCGCATTTGTATTGTTCAGTTGTGCGGTTGTTCGACAAACGTATTTTAAAAGATGATAATCGCTTAAAAACTTCCAAAAGAAAAGACGATATCGCATTGCCTCGTTCTCGTACGACGCTCGCGCCTGGTTCGTGAGGTTCGACGTCCATAACGGGTTGTCCTTTGTCGACGTGCGTGGCTCGCGAATTTCAAAAAAGGTTTTTATATGCACGTTTTTTATTTTAATTTACGACGTCGGTTCAAAAATAATATCCATTTTAAAAAAATTGAAACGATGACGATCGTGCGCAAGATGCGATAAAATTACGATCCGTCATAAAAGATCGCACCGATTTTGAATTCGATGTCACTTTGAGTTTTTTTATTTGAAAAAAAAATAAAAAAATAAACGCAAAAGCGGCGATGACGGGCGAGACGCGTTGCGAGACGAAGATTAAAAAAACCCCGCCTTACGTGTTCGGCACGATGCTCGCATTTATGTTCGCATGTTGCGCGATATCGAACGGCCAATACGTCGAAAATGTGACGGCTTGCATGAACGACGTTTACGACGATCTAATCGAATACGACGACGGACAAAAAATATTATCTTGCCAATTTTACAAATATAAAAAACACGTCATAAAAGACGCGTTGTGCATGTGCGTCATGCACAAAAGGAACGACGAAGTCAACTATTTTACGTATGTAAAATATTGCGATAAATGTAAAAACGTGTACGACACGAACCACATAACTTTTACCAAAAATGATAAAAACAATACCGACAACTTTACAAATCGCGCAGAATATCACATCATCGATACGCATTTCGATTTATCGACCTGGGTCGAATTAAAAATATACGCGAACGAATACGATGACGCTAAAAAAACGAACGCGAGCATGTCGTTACAATTTCCGACCATGGCTTTCCCAAATTCGTTCATATCCGATCATTTTTTCGTAGATTGCGATTGCAATTTGAAAATATCGTCCGATATGAACATTTTAAATTTTGTCTCGACGTACGACAACGCCAAAAAATCGCAGATATACGACACTTTCATTTACAACAAATACAACAAATACGTCATTCCGTATTCCGAATACCAATTCAAATACAACATCGTACCGGAGCACGAGTACGACGACATTACTTATAAAATTTCGTGTTATTACGACACCAACACGTTCGAAGACGTACGATATTGCGAATATCAAAACTATTTTGAAAATATGTTGCACGTGGGTACGCGATCATACAAAAAAAAATTAAATACTAATTTGACTCATTCGTTTTTAGATGACCGATTGTTGAAGATTCTGTATACGGAAGACGAAGAATATTTGTATTTTGGAACGGTCAACAAAATTTTATACAACTTACGTAAATTGTTTTACGATCACACCATCGTATTCGCAATCATCACGATGTTCGCTTTGACGACGTTCATTTTGTTGTCGGTTTGTTTTTTGTACGTTTTTTCGAGATGTTTCAAACGTTTGGTAAATTGTTTGAGGTCCGAACCTAACGCGCGGAATACCGCCCAAACCGAAGAACAACGAATGACTCGAAATCATAGACGAATACCCAGATCGAATCGATGTTCCGAATGTTTATATTACGCGTGGTACAGTTTTAAACTATGTTGTAAATCGAATTCGCCGAGTAACGATGTTAACGAAGAGGAAACCGACTTTAGCGAAATCGAATTGAACACCGTTTATTCTGACGAAGATGATACGAATATGGAAGACAAAAATAAATAACTATGCGGTCGCTTCTCGTCGTTTGTCTTTTTTTTTTATAAAACGGGTGCGGTCTGACGAACGCATCGGGATGAATTAAATAAATGATCAAACAAATCCCGGTGTTTTTATTTTTTTCCGCATAAATCGTCGATAACAAAATGGTAAACGCGACGTCCGTGATAAACGTGACGTTGAACGTTACGCATATCGACGATGATGAACGTACGTTTTACAATCGCTATATGATCGTCGTTTTGGTTATATTTGGTTTTTTTTGGATTATCTTTTTCAAAAAAATCTTTTATTGGTTCGTTAGAGACGTAACTGGACTGATGATTTGGTACAATGTCAGAGAGTTGCATCGGCGATTATTGTTGCAAACCTCGAACGATACTCACAAAGTCAACGGACTTAACGCATGGGGGTTGGATACCATCGAGCCATTAAAAAAACACGAAAATATTTATGCTCTATTAAAAAAATCGGATAACGGATCCTTACCTAACACGTATTATTCGTATAACAATTTAGATATCGTACAACCGCAAACCGTAACCATCGTACCTACGCACGAGGGGTACAAACCGGTCGTCGAATCTTTGCAAATATACGAAGATAACGTCATAGATACTAATTTAAAAGATGTCGAAGGATTGAAACGACGAAACGTCAAATCGAAATTCGACAAAAAGACCCAACCGAAAAAACCGTCTTCGTCGACGCATTCGAACGTCGACGCGTCGGCCGATCCGTATTATCACGACGATTCTAATTATTTTCGCAAAGATGTCGCTACGTTTGAAAATACTCGCGACGAAAAAATCAATTTCAACGATGGTTCCGACGATTCTAGCGACGAAGAATCGTACGATGCGTCCAAGAAACGAAAAAACAAATCTTCGTGCGCTCGATTTTTCGATGGTAAAAAAAGGTGGTTGGCCAGAGTTTTTGCGTGCGACCAATATCGCACGAAATCTAAAAAAAAATGCTGTCCGTGCATGTTAAACATATATTCGGCTTACAATAAAAAGACGAAGACGAACAAAAAAACGAGACGATCGGATTATTATGAACGAACGGTAGAAGATCCGAACGACGAATTATCGAACGACGTCAACGATTGGAAACGGTTTTGGCGAGGTACTTTTTTCATCATGTTGTGCGATTTAGTCGTCGTTTTGAGCATAGGTTTGATCGTTTACGGTATTTATTTGTCTCTCGACGTCGAGATGGATAAATATTTTTCCGCTCAAAATTTGGCGTTTATATTGGCCGCTTTCAAATTATCCGAATTATCGGGGGGACTGATCGGATACATAAGCATAATCTCGCATTGCACCATATATCGAGGAGATATCGTAAAAATAATCGGCACGTGGACGGGTATAGGCGGATCGGTGAGCGGCGTCGTCATCGACGTCAACATATCCGACGTTTTGCTTTTTTCGAACACGCCGTTCGTTTCGCATTTTACGAAAAATATGGAAAATACCGAAAAGTACAAAACACAACAACAACAGCGGATTTTCACGAACGTCGCGAAGCCCGGGTTGGGAACGAGCGTGCGAGACGAGGACGTCGCGTCGAACGACGATTCGCGAACTTCCGGTTCGAATGCCGTTCACACCAAACGGTATTTTCCCATGAGAGCCGCGATGAGCATACCCAAGATGCGCGGTAAAATAACCGAAGAACAATTGAAATCCATGGCGAAAGAAATGGGCGGAAGATTCGAGAAAAAAAAATCCGACGAAGAGCCGCGCGATCCAAATGTCGAAATGGAAACCATCGCGTATATTCGTTTCGATCAAACGGAATTAGATCCGATCGACAATAACGCCTCGGTGCAACTCTATAGAACGATCGACGACATTGAAATTATCCGAATGAATACGAATTTGGTACATGGGTCGGTCATAAGCAGAAAGGTTGGATTTGAAACCAACGCACATATCGTATTCAATTCTTAAACCCCAAATAAAAAAACCTGCTACTTTATTATTATCCGCGTACATTATCAATTGTGTCATCATTGTTTAGATTTTTTGGCACATTCGTCGTGTGCCGAAAACGACCTGACGAACGCCATCCATTTTTTTTCGTACTCTTGCGGCATTGGAGGTGCATTTCCAAAAATTTCGCACATTTTTAACATGTCGTCCGTGTTTGTGATTGTTCCGACGTTGTTTTTGTCGAGTATAATGTCGAAATCGTACAAATTTCTAGAGTTTTCGTCTTCTTTGACGTATTCCAGGAGATGGTTCGACGTGTTCATCAAATCCTCGGTGAACGAAAAATGGTATACGCGATGATCGAGTTTGCGACACTGGTAAATCGCGTCGAAAAATTTTCTGAACTTTTGCACTCTGTGATTCATTTTGCAGTCGTTGCAAATTAAATCGCCAAAAGAGAACGAAAGTAAAAATTTTTGATGCGATCCGGCATTTTTGTGACCGTGCACGTTTAAGCACATAAAGAATTGAATCCAAAAGAACGCCGGTAAATTAAGCATTACAATTTCCGACTTGTTCTCGTCCGTTTTTGTCAAAAATTTGACGGCGCTGATTTCGGTCCAGCCGAAACGGCGCATCAAAGACGCGTACACCTTTATATCGTACAGCGACGCTTTGGCATCTTCGTGATCTACGTAATCTTGGTAAGACTCGTCGGATATGTATGCCAACAAATGTTTGCAGTTCCACGGTTGTACGCCAACGTATTGTCCGACGTTGAATTTGAAGATCCAACTTTTGTGATAGGTTTTTCCCGTTGGAAATTCCGATCGCATGATAAACATCGTTTTGACGGGTACCGATTTGCGCGACGCGATCGGATCGACGACATCGTTCGTCGATTCTTCGCGTTTTTCGGCGAGTTCATCGTTCGTTGCGACGACTTTTTTTTCGCTCGACGAAACGGCGTTTTCGATAATGTCCGAGTCGACGATTTCCTTTTCGATGATTTTTGGTTGTTTTTTTTTCCTCGATCGCCGTTTTTTATCGTTTTCGACTACGACCGGCTCGGCGATCATCTTGGAATCCAAGTCGATGTGGCATTTGGACGCGACGTTGTTTACAATTTCGATAATTTTTTCGAAAGAATAGGACGATTCGATGGCACTTATTTCCGAAAAACAATCCGCGTATTTTTTGATCGTCGTTTCCATGGCGCTAAGCGTCGAATGTGCCGTAGGCATCGCAAAAACGTAATCCAAAGAATCCTTGTTTTTATCGATAATCGTCGTAAATCTTTCGTAATGTGTTACGAGATTTTTTAACATGGTCACCAATTTTTTAAAGTCACCGTTGACGCTTACGAACAAATTTTGAAAATTATCGCAAGCGCTCCGTCCGTTGGGAGACAACAAATCTAGCGAACCGTCGTCGACGCCAAATCCCGCACGGCTGTTTTCTTTTTCCGCAGATCGCTGTTTACGATGAGCAGAATCGATATATTCGGTCATCATTTCTAACCCGCGTTTCAAAATTAAAACGACGTTCGTGCCGTACAACGAACAAGACAACTTTCGGATGGAACCGCCGTTATCGCATTCTTCGGCGTTCGTAATGTTTTTCGTAATTTTTAAGAACGAAAAGAACCAATCGTCGATCGTTTTGCAAAACTCAAAAACATCGTCGGTGAGCGACAGCGTTTCTTCCATAACGTCATCTGTACCGTCGAAAGATGTCGTTGCTTTCGTAAATTTGAGCGCATCATCTTTTTTTGACGTGTCCGCGCAGTTCGAACCGATGTTTTCGCATTGATTTTTGACGACAGATTTCGTCGCGACGCGCGCATCGCGCGGCGCAGTAAGCGCCGCTTTATAAGACTGACTATCGTTGTTCGACGTCATGTTGGTCCTAATCGTATTAGAATGTCGCGTGGTCAAAAATGTCACCTTCGAGAGATGTTGTTCTCTGTATTGTTTATTTTTTTTTTAAAAAATAATTAACGCGAGTATTTACGCGTTTCCGTATTTTTTTTTTTGAAAAGGATCCGAATATCCGCGCGATTCTCGTTGTTAAAAATTTCGAATAAATGGATGCAGATACGCTCAAAAACATAAATAAACGCGCGGTGCAAAATAAATGCACCGACAAAGGTCGGTGCGTACGTAACGACCATCAATTTTTATTTAAAGAAAAAAATACGTTCAAAATAGCGTTTATGTTCGAATAAATCCAAGGTTCCTCCTTGTTGAATGACACTGTAAATCTCAAAGTCGCACAGGTTTCTACTCGGTCGATATCTGACGATGTTGAAGCGTTTTTGTTGACATCTTCGATCGTTTTCACTTCAACGTTTATGGCGTTTTGTGAAAAAATGGGTTTGTTGTGCCTCAAAAATTTTACGATGCGTTCCATTTTATTGAACAAAATGGAAAAATTATCGTTCTTTGCATCGCAATTTACGCCGTTCGAATTGAGATATCCTTTTAAATGATTGACGACCAACGTGTCGATATATTCTTTCAAGTAATACACGACTTGAGATCGGTCGTCGTTATTGTATTTTCGGGTGGTTGAAGTTTTTTTATCTTCGTCGTCGATATCGTCTCCGGATTTTTGTCTTTCTTTCGAAGCGTTCGTGACGGTCACGTGCGCCATGGCCAAGACGATAAATCGGGATATGGTCAACGAAATGATTTCGACCAATTCCAGTTTCGTCGATATCGATTTTAAAATAATATTCAATTTTGAATTTTTTTTCGATTTTGCTCGATCGTTTTTAGTTTGCCCGAACCTACCCGAATCGCGACATGTCGCCGACGCAGGACCTCGAAGTTCGTTTATTTGATCGTACGATATATCTTTAAATTTTAATATATTCACCAAATCTTCATGATTTAATTGTTCTCGTATTATTTTCGGGGTATAACGTTTCAAATCGTCCATTATTTTATTATTATCGGCGTTAAATTTATCGCATTCCGTGGGTGTTTTGTTCGATACGGCGGCTTTTGTTTTTTCGATATACCGAGATTCCGCGTCCGTTTCCCTGACTTTATCAAAATCCAATTTGGACAACGTGCGTCGTATTTTTTTAGATATTGTTTTTGACGTTTTCACGTCGTCGTAGTCAAATATATCGTTTGCGGATTTCAATACTTCGCACAATTCGGAATATTTTACACAATAATTATAACATAAGAATGTGTCTCCGACTTTCGGTTCTCGTTGAGTACGATTTTGCGAATCCGTTTTCGAACGTTCGTCATCATCGCGTGCGCGCGTCCGAGCGTCGCAATCTTCGCGATCTTTCATCGTCGCGCGGTCCGTTTTGGGTATACCGACGACGCCATCGCCATCGTTATCTTTATAAAAATACGATTCGTCGGAACAAGAAGAATAAGAAGACGTTAAATTGGAATCCAAAAACGAGTCGTAGTCGGACGTGTATTCGTGATTCGTATAATTTGTGCGAAATTCGTGACGCGAAACATCAAAAGCGGAACGATCGTTGTTCGTAAAATCGATTCGCCCGTTCGTCGAATCTTTAACGACGAAAGATCTGTCGCCTGTTTTTTCGCCGTTTAAAAAATCGGACGATTTCGTGCTTGTTTTTTCGTGTTCAAAATCTGCGCACGTGTACGTATTTTCTTGTTCTTGTCGATATATATAATAATTCGCGCAACGTATATTTTTTTTTGACACGTCGTTCAAAAAAGATGAAACACTCAATATTAAAAATCTAGATTTGATGTTTTCTACGTCAGACAACAATAAATCGGTAACAATTTTGTCGTACATGACGTCGAAAGATGGCGGTATTGCAACATCGTTAAATCCTGGTATGTTAATTTGAATTTCCGGCGATATTTTTTCTTCGTCGTCGTCGAAAACAACGCTTTCTTCGCGCATAAAATCGTTCGCATCGGGTTTGGTCTTTTTCGATTCGACGCCATATTTTTTTTTTAAATGCGTACAATATTGTTTCCACCAAGATAGAAATAAAAAAACTTGCTCTTCTGGTGTCGATCCGAATAAATCGTAAAGCATCAACGGTACGTCCGTTATCGATATGCTCGGATCGTTTACGATGTATGCGACGGCGCATCCGCATTTCAACATGACGTAATAATATAACATCATCTCTATCGTTTTATCGACCCATTCTAAAAATACGACGACATCGTTCGTCATTTTGTTGTTGTCAAATAACGTTTTTCTTACGGAAACGTTTGTTTTGAACAATAAACTCGAAATGACGCCAAAATAATCGCCGTTAGAAAAATTTAGATATTCCGAATCATCCTTATTTAAAACACCCGACGCTCGGTTTCGTATATTTTCTCTCTTTATATGCGTATTTTTGTTTGGATCGTAATTGTCGAAATTAAGATATTTTATGGATTCTCGTACGACATTCGTATCGTTTTCAATAGCTTCGCATTCGTTCGGAACGCTGTGGTATCCTATTAGTATTTCACCGTTTTTAGCGCTCTGAATATCGTATTTTTCGCATCCGATCCAAAATGCGTTGCGGTTTTTAATTGTTTTTGATAATATGCGCGATTTGTTAGATACGACGTCGAACATCGAACGATGGTTTTGACACAGATTTTTCAAATCGACGGACGACAACGACGATTTTACTTTCGGATGCGACGTCGAAGGGTTATCGTCGGCGTTATCTGTGGAATACGGTCGCGAATCTGCGTCAATATTAACTATTTGTGGCATATTCAATATTTCACGATTGAATGTTACGTATTTGGTATACAACGTAACGATGGCATCGTACAATCGTGTTTTATCACAACATTCTAGTTTTAAAATATCATAAAACGATCGAATATACCAAGACGGTGTCACATGAAAAACAGACGTAAACCATCTTAATATTCTATAACTCGCAAAATCTACGCGTTTCATTAACTGAAGCGCGCCGCATTTGCGATCTGTGACACCATCTTCAATTGCGATATCCTTCGCATCGTTTGCGTCTGTCGATTCATCCGATACGAGATTATATCGTTTAACGCCTTTTTGTTTTTTCGATGGTCTAGATTCGGAAATTACATCATCGTCCATCGCTTCTGTATTTGCTTTTCGTTTTTTACCGGTGCTTCGCATAATTTCTCGCGACGCGATCGGTTTTGAATGCGTGTGATAAACGCGCACAAAAAAAATAAAAAAAAATATTTGTTCACCACGCTTCCTTCGTTTGTCGATTTTCGTTGTTGGATGCCTTCGTGCGATATGCTTCGAATATCATTTTATTGGTTCGGTTTTGACCCCGCTATATTTTGAACTCTTTTTTTTTCGATTTTTTTTAAAAACACATTAAATTTTATTTGGGATCGTGTTAAACAACGCTTCTCCGTTCTATTCGATTTACCAAGCGAATGTCGATAAAGTACGTGTATATATATATATATATATATTTATTTATTAAAATCATACTTATAAACGATCAGAAATGAATGCGGTGGTTCTCGCGATTCGGATGTTAACGAAAAACACACAGATTGTTCGAACAAATACCACCAATATTTGAACCGTATAATATCTTGTTTGAAAACGCATAAAAGCGACGATGCGTTTTCTTTTTTACGTTTCGAAGAAGACGTTGGAGACGTAAAAGTAAACGCTGACGATGTTGAATATTTGAACCCGTACTTGGATCTTGTGGCTTTGACGTATTACGTAAATACGTTAAATATTCCCAAAACTTTAACCTCGAGCGTATATTCGACCGATTTAACGATCTCTTATTATATTTTGAGATTTATACCCGATGAAATAATTTATGCCAAAGAAAACGTGACCGGCGTTTCAAAATACGGTATCGTTCGTTCGTCTAATTGGGTCGTTTTTAAAAATGATCAAAACGAAAGTATATACAGAACAACGAACAACGTCGTTCGCGTCAATTGTCACCACGACGTTCCGATGACGGTCGGTTCGAAATCGAACTCTCAGATCGATTTGAAACGCGATCCGTTTTTATCCAAAACCGAATTAAAAAAAAAGTGCCAATGTTCGAAAAATCGCGCAACGCCGTACGAACGTTCTAAACAACACGGGAACAACGTCGCAATACGCACCGAAAATATAATAGTTAAGGGTAATTTTCCGATTATTTCAAAATACGTGACTTACGAATGTGTCATATCGTGCAATCAAACGTTCGAAATCGACGATAATTCTAAATATCGCAAAAAACCAAAACAACAACAATTAAAAAAAGAAACGAACGTTTACGTCGATCGATTCTTGTATTGGGAATTTTTCGACCGATGTTCCGTGTACGATAGATCCAAAAACTTCGTGAGAACTAACAAAGAATCGCGGTTTAAACACAAACACGATCAACTCGCATGTGTTAATCCGTTGTTCGAAACATCGAATAAACACTCGATGGATCTATTTTTGAAAATACAAACCGCGCACACGTTGTATTCGATCATACCCACGGATCAACACCATTCCGATTCTACATCGATCAAAGAAGATGTCTTTAAATATTCGTCGGACATGACGCAACGAAATATCGATATTATATTTCCGACTACCACTAATAATGCGGGCGTCGTAACCGTGCGCCAATTTCTAAATTGCAAAGAAACACCCAACGCGACCGTTAACCGAACGATCAAAGCGATGAAGTCACACGCGATGACACAACATCTTTGTTACGATCGCTTAAATTGGTTGTTTCCAAATTTAAATCACTTTTTCGAGCGTTTTGAAAAATCTATTTCGGATTGCGATTTCTTAAAACGAGGTTACGCGTTTAGAACGAAACTGTATTCTGCGATATTTTCGAAAGACGTTTCGATACGATCTCGCGAAAAATGGTTATTTAGACCGTTTTTTGAAGTTTTTGTCGTTTTTTTATTTGTATTCGAAAAATGGATCAAAACCTTGGACCGATACGCGTCGTTTCGAGCTTATACGACGCATTTTTTAAAAACGGTGGACCATTCGGATTTGAAATTGTTAAACGATTTGTTGGTCGCCGCAAAACCAAACCCCGATGCACTCATCGTAGACGAATATTTTTACAACGAAACGAGACCGTTATTTGTGTTTTGCGACGGTTTAAATTATCGTTTTAAAAATCAAAGCGGTAACGATCATCGTGCGATAATTTTCGACGAGTACGATTTTTCCGTCAAAAAATACCCCACCGATTTTTCTTTCGAATCGCGCGACTGCAAAATGTTTTTCGAAAGACTGGCGGACGCAAAAATGTTAAAAAAAATGAAATCTGTAGCGTACAACGGACAACAAACGATGGTGCATGTCAACGATGCTTCGGATGTGGACGATTTGAATTACATGTTCGAAAAATATACGACGTTAGAAAAATACGGGCGCGCACATTCTTGTTTTTGCGATATTTACGATAAAAACACCGACGAACATCCGGTCGCATATGACGAGGATTACAAAACGATGGTGAATCGCGAAATGGACGAACATTCCGACGAAGAACAATCTAACATCGTCAAAACGATGGTTATCTCCAACCGGTCGTTCGTTGTTGGGTTGCCCGGAACCGGTAAAACATATTGCGCTTTAAAAAACAAAAAAATTGTAAACAGAACGTTTCTGCGTACCGATATAACCGACATATCAAACGTCGAATATTGCGTCGATCGAATATATCGTAACACGATAACGTTGACGTTGACCGGTAGCATGACGGGCGAATTGCAAAAAAGAGGTTTCGAAAATTGTAAAAATATTTGCCTTTTTATTTTCGACGTGATAAAAGTAAAGACGTTTCTACCCACCGAAACGTTCAGAAATACGTACGTTTCGTCGAATCGTCTAGTCATAGACGAGCACCTGGCGCTCGACGATGTCGGTTATTATACGATATACATCGACGAATTTAGTAACATATCGGACGAATTGTACGCTTTATTTTTAATAGCGTTGCGTAAATTTAAGAAAATTATCGAAATCGCTTTCGATAGACCACACGTGCACGTAAAAATCGTGTACATGATGGATTGTTTGCAAATACAACCGATAAATGGTGATAGTTTGTGTAAATCGATATATACTCGAGGCGTCGTTTATTCTAACGCGTTAAAATGTAAAACCGACCCCTTATCGGGATTACGTCAAACGAAAGGAATATTATTACCGTTGGTTAACCCACACCGATTTTCCGTCGTTTCGGATATTTACTTGTGCGATATTTTAATCATAACTGAAGAGCCAACGATATCTTACGACAAAAAGAAAACCGCTTTATTTAGCCTTTTTAAAGTGTCGACGAACGCCTCCGAAATTCGAAACAACATTGATTCCGGACGTTGCTACCGCGTAGACAAACGCGTGTCGTTGATGGATACGATCAAGTATTTTTTTAAAATAACGAACGCGTTCGACGGTTCAAAGTCCAACGGTCATATTTTAGCACTATGCAAAGACGAATGCGACGTTATCAACAAAATGTGCAGTCAAATAAACCCGAACCGATTTCAAAAATTGGGTGAAAAATTCGACTACGTTCGAAACGATCGGGTAATGATAGTGGAAAATATGTACAATTCGAAATCGATGCTTCAAACGTTATTTTCGAAACACAAGAAAATACCAAAATTCTACGTTGAAAAACAAAAAAAGTTTTTTTCGGATCTTTTCAACGGCCAAACATATACGTTCGACGGATCCGTTGGGTTTTTGCTACCCTTGCCGAACGAAATGATCGAAATGATGATCATGTCCGTATTGAACAGAACCAAACAACATTTTCGACGCGCCGAATCGAGAAGTTTCGACAAAGAGGAGCAAGCGAAAAATATCTTGAAATGCAACGAGATATTGGAAAATATCAAAAATTACGCCGAACGAATAAAAGCGGCAATTTACGATAATTGTTGGTACGATGTAAACGATCCGCCCAACATGTTGGACGAAATCGATCGTTTTATAAATGGTGGAGAATTTCAAAAATTATCCCCAAACATGGTAAAACACGTTTGCGAACACGTCTCTTTTGGACGCGTTTTAACCGTGTATCGATCCAAAACGGCAACGGAACGATTTAAATCGCAACATCCAAGAATATCCGAATTTTTAATGCCGTTGGTCGTTTTTAACGACGGTTCTGTCGGATGTCCTATTCTTTTCGAAACTACAACATTGTTCAATCGTTCGCATTCTAAATGCGAAACCGTCTCGTTTAATACTAGAACGGTATCCGAAAATATGACGTACGGGTGGTGCACATCCGTAGACAAGTGGCAAGGTCGCGAAAACTCGAACGTGTTATTCGTGAGTAAAAATCTGTCCGGCACCAAAAAAGAAATCATATTGAACAAATCGCGTTTTCACGTTTCGGTGACGAGATCAAAAAACTCATTCGGCGTGGTCGGCGATTTTGATTTTTTTGTCGACAATTGTTGTTCCAATTTTCAAGAATACGACGTCGAACGATCTATTTTTTCCAGATTAATCATACAAACCCAAACAACGGGCGAATGCGATACGAGCTAAATAGCACGATATTTACGCGTGATAATCGCGCGTTTTTTGTGATGTTAATAAAAAACCGACGCGCAGTATGTCGTCGTGACGCATTTGTTCATCTTTTCTTGCCTCGCAATCTGCATCGTTCAAAATACAATATTTTTATGTGATTTTTTTTAATTTTTTTTACGCGTTTCAAAAAAAAATTAAAACATATATTCGCGATATCGCGCATAACGATGGACGATCCAAATCAACCGGACGAAGGTCAAAAGAAAAACAAATTTAAATTGCGCGAGTTCGCTAATAAAAGCAAAGAAATAGTCAAAAAATCTTCACCGAGAGGTAATTTGACATTATTATCAGATATTTATGAACGATCAGGAAATCCTGGTAGAAAAAGCAAGCGCAAATCTTCGAACGAAGAAATGTCGGGCGCCCCGTATAACGGCGATGGCACATCTGGAGATAATTCAGCGTTAGAAGACCGCACCCTCGAAAGTATGTTCAAATTATCGCCATTTAAAAATTAACAAAATTAGCATCGGAAAACGTCGAACATACCAAATCGGAAACGGTCGATACGCCGACGTTGTCCGCAACCACGAAAGATTTTGACGATCCTGATAAAAATAAGAACAACAGTGAGATCGACACCTCAACTGGAGCGAACAAAAAACCCTCTTGGATGACCGATTTTTCCGATAAATCCGACATAAAGGATTCGGACGTTTTTTTAAATGATACGCAAACGAGCGACCCCGAAAAGAATGGATTGTCTCCTAAAATACCAATAGGACATTTAAGGTTACATCGCAAAACCTCCACATCCTCGCGAAATATCGCCAACAGAGAAAAAAGAAAAACGGTAGTATTGACGGAGCCGATAATTTTGGCTCACCAGGACGCAGATCAAACGAACGATTCGCGTTATGCAAATCACGCGTTGATTAGGCAATATTCGGGATTAAACTCGACGCTTTCGAACGCCTCGCCAAATCCGATATCGACTGTGGTTTCGTTAAACAACGATAAGCAAACCAGCATTGCGGACATATTACAATTGTTAGTGAGTCAAATACTACACCTAAAGTCCGATTTGGATAAATTAAAACTAGAATTAACATCTAAACCCACGGCTGATGATAACGAACACCCGAACTCCGAATTAAACTTACAAAATGTCATCGAGCGCATCGACAATGTGTACGACGATATGGACGAAAATTTTGAAGATATGTTCGAAAGCATTAAATCGTTGGGCGATAATCAAAGGATTATTTTAAATGCGATGGCAAACATGAATCAAAATGTGATGAAAAATATGAAGGCCATTCAAAGGTTGTCAACATCGTTCAAATTGAACGAAGAATGTTTCGAAGTGGTCGAACTTATGAAGAAAAACAACGCCCCATCGCGACCCGAAAAATTCATACGATTGAACGATATGTGATAATCAAATGTACGATTCGCCACCACCAAAATAAATAAAAAAATTATTCGTAATTTCGGTATTCTTTTTTTTCGTTGTTTAATTAAAATAAAATAATCACGCATATTTTTTTCAATAAATTACACAAATCAACGTCGTTGCGATATTCATCAAAGGCGCGCGACATGTCCGAACCCGAAACAACATCAACAGACGAGCGATCCATTTCGTCGTCTGGGATCGAACCGGCTAGAACCGACGAACCGCGAAAAACGAAGATGCCATCCGGTGACGCTTATTTGTTTATCTCGCAGTACTTTGACAATGCGACCATATATTCAAAGTTTGGTTGTTTGCCCGTGACCAATATGGTCTTGTGGGATTTTAACGATCCCACCGCGGAAAAACAATGCTTGTCCGTGGAATTCATATCTACTTGGCAGCTTGTAGAGCGTTTAGCATTTAGCGATACGAATCCGGCTTCGGATATCGCCGGAGTCGAATCTGCGACCGCCGAGTTTAGATCATCCGAAGAAATATCGGATAACGTCGAAAAAAACAGGAGCGATGTCGATTCGATTCAAGAACAACACGCCACGATACACATCGTGTTGGAACCTAAATTGAGCGCGTACTCAGAAATTCAAACGTCCGAAAGACTCGGGCACGATGAGTCGTATTCTCGCGACATCAAAACGTACACGTTGCAAGTGTTAAATTATCCGACGAGCATCATCGTCGAAATACCAAAAGACATGCTTTCCGGGAAAAGCGCGACCGCGTACGAAACGTTGTTAAATATGGCTTTGCGTAGTTTGCGCGAAAAGAGAATGATTACCGACGATTTGAAGCTAGAATCAAACAGATTCGAACTTCGTGACGCGTTAAACGACGGTGTCGATTTGTCCCAAGCGAACGAAAGTTATTTTTCGAACGTATTAAAACACGTGCACTTGAAATGGCGACAACCGCAAACGATACGAAGTGCTGCGGTCGAAAATTCTACCGATGGTACCGAGATTTTGGAACCGTACGCGTCCAAAACAATATCGGAACACGTCGTTGCGTTTTTTGACAATTTGGAATCTGCCGTTAAAAAAGAATGGCACGTTTTATTTTACGATCCGAACGATCAACCGATCGATACGCGTAAAACACCGGATGTTAACGTAACGCGAACGGTGTGCGACGTCGAAGGTGACGTCAAATTCGACGACGCGGCGAGTAAAGTCGCAAAAAGACATTCGGGCATCATCGATCGCACGTTGTTAAACCAATCGATAGATACCAACGACGTGTTGACTTTAAATCTGTTGAAAAACAACGCAAAAACAATTTCATCGACGATAGTATCGCTTATCGGTAAATATTTAAAAACATACGCGTGCATCAAACACAGCGGACCAGAATCTAGGTCTTGTTACGGATTTGTCGTGCCGGTGCTCGGAAACGCAACGAATAAATCGCGCGACGTTGCATCGGATCTCAAACAGTACAAGATGGCGCAAAAATTTCAAGCTTTAGAGGACGTTGTCGGTTGTGAATCATATTTTATGGATTCGAAATCCTTTTTTTGGTGCATAACTACTCGTCAAAAATATAAATTGGACGTGAGAAATGGCGATCGCGTCACCAAACGCGACATGACGTTGAGACAATACGCTAAAAATGTCATTGAATTTTCCGTAAATGCCGACGCGTTGGCTTCGGTGGTAACCAAATGTCGCGCTTTGGAAAAAGCTTTGGATTTTATTTACGACAATGTCGTTTGTGCGCCGCTTTATGCGTTGGTAAAAAAAGCGTTTAACGACGCGTGTCGCTCGGTATTAGATCGCGCGAACAAAATTACGGCCGAAACCGACCATCAACGTTACAAAAAAATGAGCGTAGCTTCGCGTCGCATATTGCAAAAATTGACCAAAAGCGCCGAATTGGATGAGCGAATAAAGGCGAAAATGTCAAAATATAAAGACGATCTAAAAACGTTAATGAACCCGATAAAACAATTGCGACAGTTATTCAAAGCCGAAAACTCGTCAAATCGCGTTCAAAACACCGCGTCGCGCAATCATTTGGATCAGTTCGTAAAATATCGCCTTTGTTTGATTTTGAGCGACGTTGTCGAATGCGCCGAACCGCAATTCCGAAAAATCGCCGAAGCCAAAAATAAAGAAGGTAAACATGTCGCGTTGTTGAAGTGGTTGGACCGAATCGTCACGTTAAAATCGCCTAAAATAACGTTTTCACGAGAAGAGGAACCGTTTTTTTCCAAAATCGTTAACGTCTTTTTGACTTTAAAAAACCCCGAATGCATTTCTATCAAAACGAACGCGCCGTACAACGCGTCGGATAAAAACAAACGCCCGCAATCCGAAACCTCTTCGCCGTTCGACATCGGTTCGACGCAAACGCCACCATCATCATCGAAGTTTTCAATTGTGAAACGCGACGATGTTGTCGGAACGAATTTAAATTACGGTTCGAATTCGAAAACTTTGATCGGAGGATCTTCCAACTGCGGTCGCGACGTTCAAAGACAACAAACTTCCGCGACGTCGTCGCCATTGAATTTGACGTGGAATGGTGACGTTACTTTTTAAAGTACGATTACCATTTTTTTTACTTTATTTTGAAATTTTAAATAAATACGTTATCATGACCGCAATGTTTTGTCGTTTTTATTAAAAAAACAATACCGTCGATTATTATTTTTGTATCATCGAGCGATACCGAAAACAAAAATAATAACCGACGATATTTCGCGCGCGGCACATGTCTTGGCGTTTGGTTCAAAACGGCGAACGGCAACCGCCGGAAAGATCAGGCGTTGCGTTAAAACCGGCCGGCGACTTTAAAGATATTCAAGTTAAAGCGATAAAATTTACCGACGGTTACGGCGGCCC
>Ga0208089_1000018_pt1 | contig 46582 bp, 48 predicted proteins | sample LakMenEpi29Jun12_FD_150744 | JGI IMG/M metagenome (GOLD analysis project Ga0208089, IMG submission 150744) | Freshwater microbial communities from Lake Mendota, WI - 29JUN2012 deep hole epilimnion (SPAdes) | ecosystem: Environmental > Aquatic > Freshwater > Lake > Epilimnion/Euphotic zone ... | reverse complement strand
TCTAAAATAATTTCATTACATAGATCAATACATTCATCACAAATGTAAACGCCAGGACCGGCAATTAATTTTTTAACCTGTTTTTGAGTTTTGCCACAAAAGGAGCACTTAAGTAGGTCGCCGCTTTCACCAATCCGGGTACTCATCAAAACCACTCCAATTTCTGTTGAGGAAGATAGATAAGAGTAGAACTTTCACACAGGGTAGTGAATATGAATTACCCCAAAATCTGTTCGCTTATAGGCGAATTGAAGCTGATCGGTCAGTACTTGGATTCATGGGCCAGATCAATTCTGGCGATAGAGTTTTTATATCCAACAAAAATTACGGCAGCTACCAGGCCAAGATGTGGCGGAACAAGAAATAACCGCTCTAAATAGCTATGCCGTTTGATCAGAAACTTTATCCAGCGCTGATTGCCTTTTTTATTGTTTTAAGCTTTGGCCTTTGCCTTACGAGATGCCAGAACTTGATCGATTAGACCATATTCAACCGCTTCGGCTGAAGTTAAAATTTTATCGCGCTCAATATCTTTTGCAATTGCAGCCTGATCCTTCTTTGAGTGACGAGCCAGCATCTCTTCTAATAAAGTTCGCATTCGCAAAATCTCTTTGGCTTGAATCTCAATATCAGATCCCTGGCCCCCACCTTCAGAGTATGGCTGGTGAATTAAAATTCGAGCATGCTCTAGGGCATACCTTTTACCAGGTGCTCCGCCAGCTAATAAAACTGCTGCAGCTGATGCTGCTTGTCCTAAGCAAATTGTCATTACATCTGGGCGAACAAATTGCATGGTGTCATAAATTGCAGTTAGTGCAGTAAATGAGCCACCAGGTGAGTTGATATACATCATGATGTCTCGATCTGGGTCCATTGATTCTAAGGTCAACAATTGCGCCATAACATCATTGGCCACCGTGTCATCAATACCTTGACCTAAGAAAATAATCCGCTCTTCAAATAATTTAGTGTATGGATCTAATCGCTTATAACCATAACTTGTCCGCTCTTCAATTGTCGGCAGAATGTAACGAGAGGTAATCTCATTGATCTTATTTAGATCTGGCTTCATCGTGAGGTTCCTCCACTTCCAGATACTTGAACCGCTGATTTAACTACGTGGTCAACAAATCCATACTCTTTGGCATCGGCGGCGGTAAACCAGCGATCTCGATCTGAATCTTCCGTAATAGTTTCAGCCTTTTGTCCGGTGTGGAAGGCAATTAATTCAGCCATGCTCTTCTTGGTAAAGCTCATCTGCTCTGCTTGAATTTTAATATCTGAAGCTGTACCACCAATGCCACCAGATGGTTGGTGCATCATGATGCGCGCGTGCGGAAGTGCGTATCTTTTTCCAGCAGTTCCAGCACATAATAAAAATTGGCCCATTGAAGCCGCAAGTCCCATGGCAACTGTTGCCACATCATTTTTGATGTATTGCATCGTGTCATAAATAGCCATACCAGCTGAGATTGAACCGCCGGGAGAATTAATATAAAGATAGATATCTTTTTCTGGATCCTCAGCTGCAAGCAATAACATTTGCGCACAAATTGCATTGGCCATTGAATCTTCCACCACTGATCCAAGGAAAATAATTCGCTCTTTTAATAGGCGTTGATAAACCTGATCATCAAGTCCACCGCCAGTTGTTGCAGCTCGTGGGGTATTGCTTAGCTCCACCGGTTATCTCCCTTTTGCTATTTTTTCGATATTAATACTGTCTAGACCTTAACAATCTTTTGTCGAAAATGCTTCCCCAACTGAGCCTGGGATCTGTTCGCCGTCAGCGATTATTCGCTTTTGTTCTCAGAATCACTCTTTGGGGCCAGGGCCTGAATATCTACCTGCTTGCCAGACTTATCAACAATCTTTACTTTGCCTAAAACCTGTGCCAATGCTTTTGCGCGTGCAACTTCAGCCACCATTGTTGTGATTTGGCCAGCTTGCGATACCTCTTTAATAAATTGATCTGGGCTCATGCCATATCTACTTGAAGCCCGTACTAAGTACTCAGTTAATTCAGATTCATTTACCGATACCGCCTCGGCCTTAACAATTGAGTCAAGTAAAAATTCACGGGTAATCGTCGCTTTCACCTCTTCATTTACCTCAGCGCGATGTTTATCATCTGCCAGGCGACCCTCTTTTTCTAAGTGGTCATTTACCTCAGCCTCAATAATTTCTGCCGGTAGTGGAATCTCAACTGTGGTAGTTAATTTCTCAACTAGTAGATCTCTAGCTTGCGCGCCCTGCTCTAACTCCTTTACCCGCTTTAATCTGTTACTTAAATCTGCTTTTAACTCAGCTAAGGTCTCAAACTCAGATGCTAATTTTGCAAATGCATCATCTAATGGAGGTAGCTCACGTTTTTTTACCGCCTTTAGTGTTACCTGCACACTTGCCTTTTGACTCTCTGGCATGCCAACTAGTGCAGTTTCAAAACTCTTACTCTCCCCAACCTTTAACCCAATTAATGCCTCATCTAAGCCCTCAATCATTGAGGCAGAGCCAACCTCATATGAAATCTCATTAGCACTTCCACCATCAATCTCTTTGCCACCATCTGTTGCTAGTAAATCAATACTTACAAAATCACCTGACTCAACAGTTTTTTCCACGGTAGTTAATGTGCCAAATCTAATTTGCAAAGATTCAATCTGCTTTTCAAGATCACTATCTGTAACCAAAACATCATCTACCTCAATTTTGATCTGAGTAAAATCTGGTAGGGCTATCTCTGGCCTAATATCAACCTCAACGGTAAATGAGAGCTTCTCATTATCTTTTAGCTCGGTAATATCAACATTTGGCCGGCCAATTACCAACACATCATTTTCTTTTGCAGCTTGGGAGTAAAAGGTAGGAAGAGCGGCATTTATCGCCTCATCTAAGACAGCGCCTCTACCCACACGCTGATCAATCATTGCAGCGGGAACTTTTCCTTTTCTAAATCCTGGAATATTTATTTTTTCACTTAAAGTTTTATAAGCCCCTTCAATATGGGGTTTTAACTCAGAGAATTCCACATCAATTGAAAGCTTTACTCTGGTTGGTGAAAGTTTTTCAACTGTGCTTTTCAATTAAGCATCCCCTTTTATTTTTTCTTTACTCTGGTCGGGGCGGAGGGATTCGAACCCACGGTCTCCTGCTCCCAAAGCAGGCGCGCTAGCCACTACGCTACGCCCCGAAGGCTGAAAGTCTAGAGGGTGATTTTCCCTTCTCCTAACCGAAGTAATAAGGTATGACCTGCTACGGCAAACCAAGTTAAACTTGGTAACTGCAATAGCAGATCACGCAATAATTTTGCGGGTGTAGCTCAATGGTAGAGTTCTAGCCTTCCAAGCTAGCTGTGCCGGTTCAATCCCGGTCACCCGCTCCATTTTTAATTAATAGAACCTACTTCTTGAATAAGTGCTTTTCCATTAAAGATTACAGACTTGTTTGAGCCATCCACATCTCGGACTAGAACTGAGAAATTACTATCGGATGCAACAGAAACCGTTCCAATGATTGTAAAAGAAATTCTATTGAAGTCCGTAGTTGAATCTGAAGAATGACCAAATCCATATGAGTATTCGTAATTCAAATCAGCCACGTTCTCAGTGCATTTAAGAATTGGAAAAGTTCTAAAAACAGTAACATTTGTAGGTAATCTTCCACTAACTTGAATTGTGAAGGAGTACTTTTTACCGGCGACTAACGATCCAAAGATTGTTGATTCTGATCCTCCTCCAGGTGTAGCCGTTGACATTGTCCATTGAGTTAAATTCACAAACTGAACTGCACTGCCACCACCACTTCCCGAAGCACCAGTTGCACCAGTTGCACCTGTTGCACCTGTATCTCCCTTAACTCCAGCAGCTCCTGTTGCACCAGTTTCACCTCTTGCACCGGCTGCACCAGTTTCACCTTTTATTCCAGCAGGACCTGCTGGTCCGGCTGGTCCGGCTGGTCCGGCTGGTCCTGATGCACCAGTTTTTCCATCAGCTGTACTTCCAGTTGATCCATTTTTACCATCAACTCCGGAAGGACCAATTGGTCCTGCTGGTCCGCGAAGTGAGGTGGGTATTGGCCAGCGATTATTTTTCTTTGGTCCATAGAAATTCATACTCTTAATATCTATGTAAAAGTCGCCATTAATCCCAATCGTGGTAGCTGGCACACCACTGCCACTTAATATTGTGTTGGCATTAGTTGAGCTTCTACCAGCTGCATATGATGTTGATTGAGTAAGTAAAAGTGAAACAACTGCAAAAATTACTGCTTTAGATATATGTTTTCCAAACATAGTTCATTCCATCCCCCCATTTGTTGGGGCTAAGTGCAAAGCCAAGATGACTAAGCGTTATGGAAATAGTTCAATAAATTACGCACAGTGAATAGAGGGATACCACTCACCAAATTTATTCCTCATTAAATTCTCAGGTATATGAGGGCTAGCACTCCTAGATTTACCAGTACAGTTGCCCGAGAGAAAAAACTCTAACCTGGCTCACAGATGGTTTAGATAGTTAGCACAGTATTTAACTCTTAGATCAACCTATTGAGTACAAGTTGTGCTTGAAGAAAGCAGGGGTAATGAAGAAGAAAGTATTAACCGCAGCAGTAGCTCTAGCAGTTGGTCTAAGCGTTTCAGCCACCAGTGTGGCATCAGCAGATCAAGGTAGAGGAAAAGAGCGAATCTCCTCATTCCTATCTGGCTTAGTAAGTAATGGAACACTTACCCAATCGCAAGCAGATGCAATTACTAAAGCGGCTGAAAATGCTGCAGTAGCTGCAAAAACTGTGATGAAAGAAAAGCATGCTGCCTTTGACGCAGTAATTACCTCAACACTTGGTATTTCACTTGATACCTTAACGACCCGGCTAAAAGCTGGTGAATCCCTAGCAACTATTGCTGGCGATAAGAAAGATGCATTGATTGCTGCCATGATTGCTGAAATCAATAAGCAAATTGATGCCGCCCTAGCTGCTGGAAAAATCACTACAACTCAAGCATCAGCACAAAAAGCCAAAACTACTGAGCGAGTAACCAATATGGTTAATAAGGTTAAGGAGTTTGGCAAAAAAGGTCATGGTAAAGGCCAAAGAGCTTCTACCATCTCATTTAAGGCAGCATAAGCACAACGCACATTTACTTCACTTAATCTCCTCCTAGACACAACTTGCCTGGCTTGATAAAACTAGCCGGGCAAGTTTTGTTTTTATGCCAAACTAGCGCAATGAAGATTCACATTGGAAGTGATCACGCCGGCCTTGAGTTCAAAGCAAAGATTATTGATCACCTTAAAAAAGGTGGCCATGATGTGACCGATCACGGGCCAATTGAGTATGACGCCCAAGATGATTATCCAGTTTTTTGTATTCCAGCAGCTCTTGCTGTTGCCAAAGATCCAAACTCATTTGGCATAGTTTTAGGGGGATCTGGAAATGGTGAGCAGATTGCTGCAAATAAAGTTAACGGGGTAAGAGCGGCGTTGGTTTGGTCAGTTGAAACAGCAAAGCTTGCCCGGGAGCACAACAATGCAAATGTGATATCCATTGGTGGGCGCTTACATGAAGAGGCATTTTGTTTGCAATTAGTTGATACCTTTTTAGCTACGCCATTTTCTGGCGATGAGCGCCATAAAAGAAGAATTAATCAGATCTCTAATTATGAAGATAAGGGCAGTATCTAAAGTTTTTCATATCTAAAATCTGTAACTACATGCCCCTTCTTTAAACCTTGACCTTCAAACTTTGAAAGCACCCGCCAGCTAGGTCTAGGAACAATCCCACCGGAAAATTTAGGATTTGCATCAAAGCGCGTCTTTATCCAATCAGCGTATGGCTGCCAATCAGTTGCAATATGAATAAATCCGGCTGGCTTTAATTTTTGGGCAACCAACTCAACAAACTCACTTTGCACCATCCGTCTTTTATGTTGGCGATTTTTTGGCCACGGATCTGGAAAAAGTAAGTGAATGCCATCTAATGAGGCATCTTCAATAAAATTTGCTAGGAGATAAGTTGCATCCTCGCGGATTAATTTGATGTTATCAATCTGGTTTTCAATAATTAATAACAGTAATGCACCCAGGCCTGGCTTATGCATCTCAACTGCCACATACCCCTGATCTGGATTGTTTAAGGCAATCTGCGCGGTTGCCTCCCCCATGCCAGAGCCAATCTCCATAATTACTTTTGTTTTCTCAGGGAATAAACCATTAATACTTATTTGCTTTGTGATCTCTAATCCATATTGATTCCACTTTGAATCCATCGCCAAACTTTGCGCTCTTGTCATTCGATTACCCCGAAGTGAGTAACTTCGATTTGAAGGACGTTCCATCTTGGCTTAACCTGCAATCTCTGCTTGGATACTGCAATAGATATTTTTAATTTCTATGGGCAATTATTACTTATATTAAGGACGGGTTCATGCCAGGTTTAAACTCAACTAGAGCAGAGGCAGCAGAGCGGGCTGCCCACCTGCATGTTGAAAGTTATGAGCTAACCCTGGATTTAACCGCAGGCGATGAAATCTTTCTCTCTAAGACCATTATCAAGTTCACCTGCAACAGGGGCGGCTATGACAGCTTTATTGATGCAGTTGGTAAATCAGTAATCTCCGCCACCTTAAATGGTCTACCAGTTGATACGACAAATTATGATGGTGAAACAATTTACTTAAAGAATTTAGCGCCAAGTAATGAATTAATTATTGAGATGAATGGTGCCTACTCAAATACTGGTGAGGGCTTACAAAGATCAGTTGATCCAGTAGATGAGCAGGTTTATATCTACTCCCAAGGTGAGACGGCATTTATTAGAAAGATGTATCCCTGCTTTGATCAGCCAGATTTAAAGGCCACCTTTGGTTTAACGGTAATTGCCCCCAATCACTGGCAGGTAATCTCAAATAATCCAGTAGAAGAAAAACTTGAACTTGCAAATGAGAAAAGTAAGTGGAGTTTTACCACTACCCCAAGAATTTCTACCTACATCACAGCCTTAATTGCTGGGCCATATTATTTTGTCAAAGATGAGTATGTGGGTAAGAAAACTGTGCCACTTGGAATTTACTGCCGAAAATCTCTAGCTGAGTTTTTAGATCCAGATGATATTTTCTTAATTACCAAACAAGGCTTTGCCTACTTTGAAAAGGTATTTGGCTTGGAGTATCCATTTGAAAAGTATGACCAGATTGCAGTTGTGGATTTCAACTGGGGAGCGATGGAGAATGCCGGCGCGGTTACCTTTTTAGAGCGGTTATTAGTTTTTAGATCAAAGGTGACAGAGCGAATGTATAACGCAAGAGCAAACACAATCTTGCATGAGATGGCCCATATGTGGTTTGGCAATATGGTCACAATGTCTTGGTGGGATGATCTTTGGCTAAATGAATCATTTGCCGAGTGGTCCTCATATTTAGCAATGGTTGAGGGCACAAGATTTAAAAACTCTTGGACTGGCTTTAATCAAGAGCGAAAGAATTGGGCATACCGGCAAGATCAACTCTCATCAACTCATCCAATCGTTACCGATATGGTTGATATTGATACCGTCGCTGGCAACTTTGATGGCATCTCCTATGCCAAAGGCGCCTCGGTTTTGCAGCAATTAGTTGCCCATGTGGGCCGGGATAACTTCATCTCTGGCTTACAAAAATACTTTGCCAAACATGCCTTTAAAAACACTACCTTAAAAGATTTATTAGATGAGTTAAGTATGGCAAGTGGTAAGCAGCTAAGTGATTGGGTTAAAACCTGGTTGCAAACAGCGGGTGTAAATACCATGCGAGCTGAGATGGAAATAGTTGGTGATACCTATAAATCAATTACAGTTATTCAAGAGGTGCCTACCATGCCAAAAGATTCCACCCAATTGCGCCCGCATCGAATGGCGGTTGGCTTATATGACTTAGTTGGTGAAAAAATTACTTTGCGTAAGAGTGTGCAATTAGATGTATCAGGTAGTAAGACTTTGGTAGCTGATTTAGCTGGTGAAAAAATAGCTGATCTACTACTTTTAAATGATCAAGATTTAACCTATACCAAGATTAGATTTGATGAAAGATCAATTAATACCTTAAAAAATCATCTAGGAAAGATTTCAGACTCACTCACCCGGGCGCTTTGCTGGTCTGCTGCCTGGGATATGTTGCGCGATGGCGAACTATCGGCCACAGATTTTATTGATATCGCACTTGCTGGCATTGCAAGTGAGCAAGAGATCACCACCTTAACCATAATTGCTGGCCAACTATCAACTGCTGTTGAGTTGTATTCAAATCCTAAAAAACGAGATTCAGCTAGATTAAAGGTTGGTAATGCCTTTGAAGAGATGATTGCCAGCTCTGCTAGCGGCAGTGATCATCAATTACAGTTTGTAAAAAGCTTCACCGCATTTGCCTCCAGTGCAGAGCACAATGATCTACTAAAGGATTTTCTAGCTGGAAAGTTATCCGGGCTTAAGGTTGATCCTGAGATGAGATGGTCGCTGGTAATTGCCTTAACTGAGCGAGGCTTAATGGATGAGGATCAATTAGCGGATGAGCTTAAGTTAGATCAAACCTTAACTGGCAAACTCTCCTACCAAACCGCACTTGCTGCCCGGCCAATTCAATCTGCAAAACAACAGGTATGGGATGAGATTACAACTGGTGAACTATCAACCTCACAACGTGAGGCCAAGGTAGCTGGCTTTGTTAGACCCCTTCACCGGCCACTACTTGCTGCTTATGTTGATCCATACTTTGATCTATTACTAGATACCTGGGGTAAAAAATCCTATGAGGTGGCAAGTAAATTTGTATCTGGTTTTTACCCAATCTATTTAACTACCCAAGAAACATTAGATAAGACCAACGCCTGGCTTGATGGTGTGGGTAAGAATGGCCAAGCAGGGTTGCGCCGATTAGTGATTGAGGCCAAGGATTCACTTGAGAGATCCCTTAAGGTTCAACAAAAAGATTAAGAGTTTTTAAATAACCCTATTCAATACTGGTGAGATTTACTGCCTTGCGCTTTGATTTTGCTCTAACCTCTTTAGCGGTGATGTAGGAAAAAAATGAGATCACTACAAAGAGCACAGTTGGTGCTACAAAAAAGTAGGTAAATGTTTCTAGGAAGGTTAACCCCTCCCCTGCCATCGTGCCATCTTCAATCATGCGCTGGCTGCTCCGATCGCCTCTACCCCAAATGGTTTCAAATATGGAATCCAAACTCTATTTGGTTTACCAGTACCTAGAATACGCCAAGCAGCACCCACTGGCTCACGTGGTGTGTGGCGCAGGCGCCAACCTAAATCCTTTAAAGTTTTATCAGCTTTTAGATGATTACATTTATGACAAGCTGAGACCACATTCTCCCAATTATGTCCGCCCCCTCTAGATCTTGGAATTACATGATCAATTGAGGTGGCGGTAACTCCGCAGTAAACACATCTGTTGTTATCGCGAGCAAAGATTGCTCTTCTAGATAATGGCACCGCATGCCGGTATGGAATCTTTACAAATTTATTTAATCTAATTACCGAAGGTAGGGTAATTGATCCTCTGGCATAGGTAAGGATGCGATCTGAATCCGCCACGCTAACTGCGCGCGCATTTAACACCAGGATTAATGCTCTTCTCTCTGATACGACACCTAGTGGCTCATAGGTAGCGTTCAGTACCAAGGTCTGTGACACTTTTAAAACTTCCCCTAACAATTACAGCGCGTGGCTCGCACCGGTGGGTATATCTTGCCTGAGGTTTGGCAAAAAATCAGCATTTCTAACCAGATTCCCAATTACATTTGGGTTAAAGTTTTCATCTAACCATGGAAATCAATGAGAATATGCAAGCAGCCCTAGATTGGTTCACCGGCGCCCCGCTGAATATCACCATAATCATCTTACTTACCATCTTTATCTCCCGCCTTGGCCAAAGATCTATCACTCGCCTTATGAACCGAGTTGCTAGCGCTGATCTAATTCCAGGACCAAAGCGAAGTGGGGCACGGCAAAAGGAGCGAGCAAAGACCACAAGTACTGTTTTAAAATCCACACTTAACGGCAGTATCTGGTTGATCGCCATCTTTATGATTTTAGCTGAGTTTGGCTTAAATCTAGGTCCCCTAATTGCCTCCGCTGGTGTAATTGGTGTGGCATTAGGACTTGGCGCACAAACTTTAGTGCGGGATATTTTATCTGGCATCTTTATGTTAGTTGAGGATCAATATGGTGTTGGCGATAAGGTGGATGTGTTAGAGGTGCAAGGGGTAGTTGAAACTGTTGGACTTAGAATAACTACAGTGCGAGATGCCAAGGGCACAATCTGGTATTTACGAAATGGTGAAATCTTAAAGGTTGGTAATAAATCTCAACCTAGAAAGTAAGTAAGTATTACTCAGCTGCATTAATCATGGCAGCAGCAGCCTGAGTTAAGTAACTCCATAACTCATCCTTTAACTCCTGATCTATCTCAAGTCCAGCAACTGCCTGCTGCATGCAATTAATCCAGGCATCATGCTCAACTCTTGAGATATGAAAGGGTGCATGTCGCATCCGTAATCTGGGATGTCCTCTTTGCTCACTATAGGTAGCAGGTCCGCCCCAGTACTGCTCTAAAAACATTTGTAATCTAATAGCTGCCCCATGTAGATCATTTTCTGGATACATCGGACGTAAAATTGGATCAACTGCGACGAGTGCGTAAAAATGTGAGGTTAAATCATTAAAAGTTCTCTGCCCACCAACTTTTTCATAAAAGGACTCTTGGCTCAAAGGTTTATTACTTATCTAGAAATTTACTTAAGAACTCACGCTCGGCAGCATTTATTGGCCTAGATTTTCTAGTACTTAAATCAATAGTTACCTGCACCGTTTTCATCTTGGCATAAACCACACCAGCTTTTGTAATCTCATAAGCATTAACAAAGGATGAGTTACCAATGGAATCCACCCATAAAGTAACATCATAAAAACAACCACCCTCAGTAATTGGCAGAAGATAATCCACCTCACCCCGAGCAACTACCATCTCCATTAATACTGGCTTCTCATTTTTTTCCGCAAATGAGTACCAACCCCAATCAAATCTTGCCTCTTGGGCATAGGTTAAATACTTAGCGTTATTTACATGGCCAAATGCATCTAGATCATCCCAGCGAACAAATGCTTTATGTGTGTATTTCATCTTCGCATCCTTTACTTTAAAATTATCTAGTTAACTTACGGTAGGTAGCACGGTGGGGCCGGGCGGCATCAATACCAAGACGAGAGATTTTATTCTCCTCATAACTTTCAAAGTTTCCTTCAAACCAAAACCATTTAGAGTCACCCTCATAAGCCAGAATATGGGTAGCAACTCGATCTAGAAACCATCGATCGTGAGAGATCACAACTGCACACCCTGGAAACTCTAAGAGCGCATTCTCTAATGAACCAAGTGTTTCCACATCTAAATCATTAGTTGGCTCATCTAGTAGTAACAAATTTCCACCCTGCTTTAAAGTAAGAGCTAGATTTAATCTATTTCGCTCTCCTCCTGATAACACTCCTGCTGGTTTTTGTTGATCAGGTCCTTTAAAACCAAAGGCAGAGACATATGCTCTACTTGGCATCTCTACATTTCCAACCTTAATAAAATCAAGGCCATCAGAGACCACCTCCCACAATGATTTCTTTGGATCAATACCACTACGTGATTGATCAACATATGAAATCTTTACCGTCTCACCAACTTTGACCTCACCAGAATCTGGTTTTTCCATTCCTAAAATAGTTTTAAACAAGGTAGTTTTTCCTGCACCATTTGGTCCAATGATTCCCACAATGCCATTTCGAGGCAGGGTAAATGAGAGATCATCAATCAAGATGCGATCATCAAAGCCTTTTACTAAGTGTTTGGATTCAACTACGACATCTCCAAGGCGAGGTCCTGGTGGAATTTGAATCTCTTCAAAATCTAACTTACGGGTTTTATCAGCCTCAGCTGCCATCTCTTCATATCTGGCAAGACGTGCTTTGGATTTTACCTGTCTGCCCTTGGCATTCATCCTTACCCACTCCAGCTCCTCTTTTAATCGCTTGGCTCGCTTAACATCTTTTTGTCCTTCAACCTTCATCCGAGCTTCTTTTGTCTCTAAATAAGTTGTGTAATTTCCTTCATATGGATAAGCACGTCCGCGATCTAACTCTAAAATCCATTGCGCAACATTGTCTAGGAAGTATCTATCATGGGTAATTGCCACCACTGTTCCTTCATACTTACTTAAATGTTGTTCTAGCCAAAGTACAGATTCAGCATCTAAATGGTTAGTTGGCTCATCTAGTAATAGTAGATCTGGTTTTTGCAATAGCAATTTACAAAGTGCAACTCGCCTGCGCTCTCCTCCTGATAACACCTTCACATCAGCTTCCGGTGGTGGACAGCGCAGTGCGTCCATCGCCTGCTCTAACTGTGAATCTAAATCCCAAGCATTTAAGTGATCTAACTTCTCTTGCAGATTTCCCATCTCAGCTAACAATTTGTCGTAATCAGCATCTGGGTTTGCCATCTCATCACTGATGGCATTAAATCTATTTAATAATGCAATGGTCTCTGCCACACCCTCTTGCACATTCTCCAAAACATTTTTATCCTCATTAAGTGGTGGCTCCTGTAATAAAATTCCAACTGAGTAACCAGGTGATAAATACGCCTCACCATTTGATGGTTGTTGCAGCCCTGCCATAATTTGTAGCACCGTAGATTTACCCGCACCATTAGGGCCAAGCACGCCGATCTTGGCGCCAGGCAAAAACATCAAAGTCACATCATCAAGAATTACTTTGTCGCCATGCGCTTTTCGCGCCTTTTTCATCGTGTAAATAAACTCAGCCATAGGGTCAAACCTTACCTGTTGTGATCGGTAGACTTAGCCCGTTCAAATATTGCGCCTGTAGCTCAGTCGGATAGAGCAACTGCCTTCTAAGCAGTAGGTCGCAGGTTCGATTCCTGCCAGGCGCGCTTACTTACTTTGTGAGTATCCATCTTTTATAGGCAGAGTTCTTAAACTCATAAATATCTGCTGCTCTTCGGTTATAAATTGCAGTGAAATCCTTGCCACCCCGATAACGCATGGTGCCAAGTAAAACTATAAATGGAATTGCAGCCCCTGGTGCTCTAAAGCCTTTAATTACATCTCTACGCCACGGATTTTCTGCCATTGCCTTCTTGGTTAACAAACTCTTATCTATCCAAATATCACCATGCAGGGCAAAGATTTTTTCTAGCACTGAAAGCTTAAGATGTAGTTGGGTTTCCGATTCAATTACCTTCGCCATAGATCACTCCAACCTTTTAAAGAAAAGTCTTAGTGATTACCAAAAAACAGCAATAACAATATTTGAGATAGTAAGTAGGGTCATTAAGCCCCAAGCCTTATTAGAAAGTACTGCCTTCTTAATATTAAGGTATCCAATAGCTAAAACAACTATAAGTATGGTGCTCTTTACCGCAACCTTTATATGATCTAGCACCTCAACAGTTGCATCATCACCGTGCATCATCTGGTTGATACCAACCATTACCACCGCGGCAATAAAAGCCAGCCAGGCGCTGTGCATTACAAACTTAGGTAGCTGCTTTGGTTTTACTGCTATTTGGGCAAGTAAGCCGCCGAGTAATCCTGAGATACCAATAAAGTGAAGAACTAAAAGTAAGTTATATGAAAATTGCATAGGTAGATGTTATCTTGAAAAAACTTAAAAACCCCCGCACCCTAGGGAGATGCGGGGGTTTTTAAGGTAGCTAGTTACTTAATCTTTGCTATCTGTGACTTTGCTTTGTCATACAAAGGTCCAGTAATTTGGATAAAACCCTTTTCTGGGAACTTCTTTGAACATTGATCTAACACGTATGTGTACCACTGTGCCACGATCTTTTGTTTCTCTGCATCCTTCTTCGCGGCTTCTGGATAAGCCAAACCGTAAGAAGCAATACCGAGTGAATAGGCACCCGGGATTGGCTTTTTGTAATCCACTGAGAAGGTGCCATTATCATTGATTGTTCCGCCACCTAGGAAGGCTGCGGTGGCTGCAGAAGTAGGAGCGCTGTATTCACCAGCTGCGTTTCTGATGTTTGCAGTTGGCAGTCCATTGTCTTTTGCCCAGCTAATCTCACCGTATCCAATAGCACCAACTTTTCCTTTAACGCCAGCGGCAACTAACGCCGATCCTGATGCGCCTTGGAAGTTAAAGAATGTAGAGATGTTGTTAGGAGTTGAGTTGGCAAATGTTCCGCTAGCTGTTTTTGGCCAAAGTCTTTCGTTAGCACCAGCATTTGCACCCTTTAGGAATTGACCGAAAGCCTCAGATGTTCCTGATGAATCCGTGCGGTAGTAAACAGTAATTGGCTGATTTGGTAGATCGATATTTACTACCTTCTCAGATGTACTCTTAATGACTGGCTTACCTTTTTTATCAAGTACCGGCACAGTCTTAGTTACTTTCTTACCCTTGACTGTAGTTGTTTGCTTCGTAGTCTTGAATGTAGTGGTCTTAATAGTTCTTTCGTTATCTGCAGCAATTAGCTTATCATTCCAGTTTGTAATATAGCCAGAGAAGATCTGAGCAACTGTTGCTTCGCTTAGATAAATTGTCTCTTTGACAGTTGGAAGGTTATACATAATTGTGATTGGAGCTGCAAAGACTGGCATATACTCTAAGTGAGCAGGGAAACCTGATGTGTAAGGCGTATCTGATCCAGCAAAGTCAACGAGATTACTGGTGAAATCTGTACGACCCCTACCTGAACCACCACCGGCGTAATTGACAGTGTGGCCTGTATCTTTTGCGAACTCTGCTTTGCAAACATCGATTAGTGGTTGAGCAAATGTTGCACCGCTACCATTAATTGAACCAGCAAATGCTGGTGAAGATGATAGAACTAATCCTGATATGGCAATTACGGTAACTGCCACTTTTCTGTTTAACTTCATTTGTCCTCCTTGAACAGATTGGTGAGATTAAACTAGTTACTCAGGGCAAAGTTATGAGGATCATTGAGCAAACAATAAATGTTCATTAAGTTAACAATTGGTTACTAAATTAACCGAATCTTCCTGAGACATAATCCTCAGTTCGCTTCTCTTTTGGATTTGTAAATATCGCTGAAGTTGTTGAGCTCTCAATCAAACGACCCGGACCGCCATCTGATAAGAAAAATCCTGTGTAATCAGATACTCGCGCAGCTTGCTGCATATTGTGGGTAACAATGACAATGCTCATTGATGAGGACAGCTCTCGGATGGTCTCTTCAATTCGAAGGGTTGATCCTGGATCAAGGGCCGAACATGGCTCATCCATAAGTAGAACCTGAGGATTTACTGCAAGTGACCTTGCAATACACAGTCGCTGCTGTTGGCCACCAGATAGTGCGCCACCATACTCATCTAACCGATCCTTTACCTCATCCCAAAGCCCAGCTCTTCTTAAGCAACTTTCCAATAGCTCGTCAGCGTTATCAATCTTAATTTGGGCTAGTTTTAATCCTGATAGGACATTTTCTTTAATTGTCATTGATGGGAATGGGTTTGGCTTTTGGAAAACCATTCCAACCTTTAATCTAATTTTTGTAACATCAACACCTGGATCATAAACATCTTTACCATCGAGCATCACCTGACCAGCAAGAGCTGCAGTTGGAATAAATTCATGCATTCGATTTAGAATTCGAATAAATGTTGATTTTCCACAACCTGATGGACCAATTAAGGCAGTTACTGAACCAGAGAAGAAATCCATTGAAATGTCCTCTAGTACATGCTTTTGCCCGAACCAGGCATGAATTCCCTTTGCTTCAAGACCTGTTGTACCAAGTATGGGTTTTCCAATCTTGGCCGTCCTAGCTGCTGCAACATCTGACAAAGAATGAGTCGCAATTGTGCGCTCCCGTGAAGTAGGACTTTTACCATCACTACTCTGCATTCCAGTTATTTGACTCATATCTTCCTTTCGACCATTTGGAGTATCTGACAAGTTTTCATCTTTCATTTTCTTCTACTTCCCTTAGCTGCACCAAAGTATCGCGCTAACGTGAACAAGATAAACACAATTACCATCAATACAAATACACCTTGCCAAGCTCTACTTACCGCATTCTCGCTACCGATAAGAAGGTTTTTCCAAACATAGAAGGGGAAGGCTGACATATTTCCTTGTGTTGGATTTAAATTAATTGCATCAGCGCCACCAATAGTTAGTAGCAATGGAGCGGTCTCACCCACTACGCGAGCAATTCCAAGAATTACAGCTGTTATTAATCCACTCTTGGCTGCTGGAATTACCACCGTAGCAACGGTTCTCCACTGAGTTGCACCAAGTGCTAAACCTGCCTCACGTAGATCACTCGGAATTAGCTTTAAAACCTCCTCGGAGGTTCTAGCGACTGTTGGAATCATTAAAATTGTTAAGGCAAATGCTCCTGCTATGCCACTGTAGGAATTACCTAACTGAATCATCCACACTGCAAATATAAATAGGCCTGCCACAATTGAGGGCACACCGCTCATGGCCTGTACAAAAAATCTAACTAATCCGGAAAATCTACCTTTTACCTCAACAATGTAAAGGGCCGTTAATATGCCAATCGGTGTTGATAAAACGGTGGCAAAGGTAACGACGTAGGCAGTGCCAATTACTGCATGGATCAGCCCACCCTCATTTAATGGCGATTCATAGGCAGTCTGTGACATATCTTGGGTGAACATTGCACCTGGCGATAACTGAGAAGCTCCCAACCGAACAATCTCATACAAAACAGATGCAAGTGCAATTATTACAAATGATGCTGCCATATATACCAAGACCGTTGTTGAAGCGTTAACTGCAGCTTTTCTGTCTTTTTTTATGCCACTTATTGTCATTGAAGTTACTAATGACATCAAAATCAGCACAAGTGCAAAACCTAACTTACCTTTTAGTGGTGTAAAAGCAACAATAGCCAGTGAACTAATTACGGTAAATAAAACACCAAGGAGATCAGTCATTAAATCTTTAGGTGTGAACTTCCATGGATGCTCAGGCTTGACCATTAATGTACTTTGACTCATTGTTACTCTCTCGCAGTCTTGTTAATAATGTAGTTGGCAAGGAAGTTAACTCCAAGTGTTACTAAAAACAGCACAAAACCTGCTGCCATTAATGCCTGTAACTCAACTTGATCTGCTTCTCCAAATTTATTTACGATCATTGAAGCTACGCTTCCACCAGCACTTAGTAAAACCTCAATTCTTATGTCATAAACAATATTTAGTACGGTATAAACAGCAACTGTCTCGCCAAGTGCTCGACCAAGTCCTAGCATCGCTCCACCAATTACCCCACCTCTGCCATATGGAAAAACTACTGCTTTGATCATCGACCACTTTGTTGCACCCAATGCATATGCAGCTTGAATTCGCTCAAGTGGCGTTTGGGCAAATACCTCTCGGGAAACTGATGTAATAATTGGAATAATCATGATTGCAAGAACAATTGAGGCAATAAAAGGTGATCTCGTAAATACTGGTGCCGGCATATCAAAAATAGGAATGAATCCAAAATACTTATGAATTAACTTTGCCCAATATTCAGCATGAGGCATTAAAATGAAGTAGCCCCACAGTCCAAAGACAATTGATGGGATCGCAGCCATAACATCTACTACGATCACCATTGGTTTTTTAATCCACTCTGGTGCGTAATAGGACAAGAAGAGCGCAGTACCAACTGCAACTGGCACACCCATAATCATCGCTAAAATTCCAGTAACAATTGTTCCGTAAAGCATTGCGCCAACTCCATAAGCTGCAGGTTGACCTTCCTCCGGTATAGCGTCCACCCAATCAAAGCCAGTTATGAATCCCAGGCCAGCTGCTCGCATTGCTTCAAAGCCGTTATAAACTAAGAAAAATCCAATTAAACCTAAAAGTACTAATGAAAATAAGCCACCAGATGTAACTACACCCCTAAATACTTTGTCAGTAAATCTTGGCTCAGTAGTAATTACTCTAGGCGCCGGTGTTGATTTTGGCGCAGCAACGGTTGTACTCACAGGGGCGATAATGCTAGGTAAGTGGGTGGAGCAAGGAGATATAAGGTAAAACTAAGGTGAACTAATGGTGAACTAGTTAGGCAGCTGAACCCAATAGGCTTAGCCCATATGAGCGCAGATCTTCCAAACATAATCTGGGTCGATTGTGAGATGACCGGGCTAGATATTCAAAATGATGCCCTAGTTGAGATTGCAGTCCTAGTAACTGATGCCCAACTAAATGTCTTAGGCACCGGAGTTGATCTAGTTATTAAGTGTGAACCGGAGAAATTAGCTAACATGCAACAGGTTGTAATAGATATGCATACTAACTCTGGACTTATTAAAGAGATCCCAAATGGTGTGAGCCTAGGTGAAGCAGATGATGCGATCATCGCCTATCTAAAAAAGTACGCACCTGCTGAAGGTAAATCACCACTAGCTGGTAACTCTGTCTATGTTGATCGAGCCTTTATCGCTAGAGATCTACCCCTATTAAATAAGTATCTGCATTATCGAACTATTGATGTCTCAACCATTAAAGAGTTAGCAAGAAGATGGCACCCTAAAACCTACTTCTCAGCCCCTGCTAAAGATGGAAATCATCGAGCACTCGGTGATATTAGAGACTCAATTGCAGAGCTTGATTACTACCGCAGCGCAATATTTCTTCCCTAACCAGGCAGTAATTAATAGGTAAGAGAATAGGTATAAAGAAGTACTTGGTATTTGCCGTATCATTGCCTTTGCAAAACATGGTGGGCGTAGCTCAGCTGGTAGAGCACCCGGTTGTGGTCCGGGATGTCGCGGGTTCGAGCCCCGTCGCTCACCCCACTAATTTGGTAAAGAGTTAGCAATTAATTACACATAGGAGAGATAAATGAAGCCGATGATCTTTGATGTTGTAATTGAGATTCCTGCCGGCTCTCGTAATAAGTATGAAATCGATCATGAGACAGGTCAGATTAGATTAGATCGAATGCTCTTCACATCAACTCGTTATCCATATGATTACGGCTTTGTTGAAAACACATTATCACTCGATGGTGATCCACTAGATGCACTAGTGATGCTGGACGAACCAACATTTCCAGGATGTGTGGTCTCAGTAAGAGCAATTGGCATGCTGCGGATGAGTGATGAGGCGGGCGGTGATGACAAATTACTTTGTGTTGCAGCAGGGGATGTTCGAAAGGATTACCTAACTAATATCTCAGATCTTCCAAGTTTTGAGCTTGAAGAAATAAAACACTTCTTTCAGGTCTATAAATCACTAGAACCAAACAAAGTGGTCCACGGTGGTGACTGGGTTGATCAAAAGGCAGCAGAGGGTGAAATAAATGCCTCTTATAAGCGTTATAAAGCTTAAACTAACGAGCCTCTTACGCTAAAGGCGGATGAAACTCGGCCAACTGCCACAATAAAGGCTGCAGTGCGAAGATCTACCTTGTACTTCTTTGCCACTTTGTGAACATTAATAAAGGCAAACTCCATTCGCTCATCTAACTCTTTGCGAAACTTCTCAATGGGCCAGGAGAATTGTTGAATATTCTGGGTCCACTCAAAGTAGGAGCCCATTACACCGCCACTGTTTGCCAAAATATCTGGCACAATCAAAATCCCCATTGCCTTAAGTTTTTCATCAGCACCGGTTGTAATCGGCTGGTTGGCACCCTCAATAATAAAATCTGCCTTAATTTTTTCAGCATTACCCTCATTAATTACCCCACCTAAGGCAGCTGGTATCAATAGATCACACTCAACCTCAAGCACCTCTGAGGCACCAATTCGACTATCACTTTTTACCTCACCAAGGTTTTTCATATCAAAGATTGATTTAATATCAATACCTTTTTTATCATAAATACCGCCAGTAACATCACTGATCGCAATTACATCCATACCTAACTCTTGGCATACTAAAGCGGTGTAGCGACCGACATTGCCAAATCCTTGAATGGCAACTGTTGCACCCTTAACTTTTTTATCATTCTCTTTCAAGGTAGCAGCTGCAATCTGGGCAACGCCTCGACCAGTTGCCTCCTCCCTACCTGCTGCGCCAAATAAACCAACTGGTTTGCCAGTAACACATGCTGGTTGAAAACCTTCCAATCTATGAAACTCATCCATTAGCCATGCCATAGTTTGTGAATCTGTTCCCATATCCGGGGCTGGAATATCTCGGTTTGGTCCTAAGACATTTATTAATGTTCTAGTCCACCTTCTAATTACCTCCTCTTTTTCAAGTGGTAACAAACTTGAAGCATCAACAGTCACCCCACCTTTAGCACCACCAAATGGCACATCAATTAGCGCAGTCTTCCAAGTCATAAGCGAGGCTAAAGCGCGCACCTCATCTAGATCCACATCTTGGTGAAATCTAATTCCACCTTTTCTAGGTCCTCTAGCACTTGAGTGTTGCACGCGGTAACCAGTTAAAACATCAATACCGGAGGAACGGTGGAGTGGAATTGAAATTACTACTTCTCGCTCACAGGCGCTTATCGCTTGAATAACACCTTTATCAATATTTAGAATCTCTCCTGCTTGCGCAATTCTCTGATTGACCTGCGCAAAGGCGGAGTGAGTGCTCATGTCTTAAACCTATCCATATCCCCATCCTTTGGTTTAACGCTAAGTTAATTAAAGAAGAAAAGAGTGTGAAATACCGATCAAGGTTGATTTAATGGTCAATACTTGCACTTGTGATAGTTGATACCGCACTTTATGTAGCTGGCAAGCGAGTAGATGGTCCGGTTGATATCTCTGAGCAGGTTGATATCGCACGGGCTAAAGATGGTTTTGTCTGGGTGGGATTAGCAGAGCCTACAAAGGCAGAGTTTGATCATATTGTTGGGGAGCTTAATTTTCATCCACTAGCAGTTGAGGATGCGGTAAGTGCTAAGCAGCGACCTAAGATTGAAGATTACGAAGGGTTAACTTTTTTTGTAATTAAAACAGTTTTTTATAATGAATTAAAATCTGAGATCACAACTGGTGAGTTAATGTGTTTTGTAGATAAACATTTTATTGTGATTGTTCGTCATGGTGAGGGCTCACCATTAAGTACTGTGCGACATGATATTGAGCAAAATCCAGATCAACTTAAGATCGGTCCATTTGCAGTCTTGCACGCAGTAATTGATCGAGTCATAGATGCTTACACAAATATTGCAGCTGAGTTAGAAAATGATGTAATCAATATAGAAACAAAGGTCTTTAGTGGTAAACGTAAAACCTATAGTCAAGAGATCTACTTTCTAAAACGTGAGGTGATTGAGTACCGCCATGCAATCGAGCCACTGCTGCAACCATTACAAAAATTAACTTCCGAGAGTTTTACCAATCTGCCTGAGCAAATTAGGCCATTTTTTCGTGACACATTTGATCATCTGCAACATGCATGTGAGCATGCATCTGGTATGGATTCCTTACTAACAACTGTTTTGCAGGCAGATCTTGCCCATGTGCAAGTGAGACAAAATGAGGATGTTAGAAGAATCTCTGCCTGGGTGGCATTAGCCGCAGGTCCAACCATGATCGCAGGAATCTATGGAATGAACTTTGAAAATATGCCAGAGTTAACAAGCCGGTTTGGTTACTTTGCAATCCTAGGTGTGATGGCAGCACTAACAACTTTCTTAGTCTATAAATTCAAAAAAGCCCACTGGTTATAGGTAATTACCACTGGCTGATAGGGTCAGCCAGTAATAAAACGCCGGGTTGTTAGCTCAGTTGGTAGAGCAGGTGACTCTTAATCACCGGGTCGGGGGTTCGAGTCCCTCACAACCCACTTGAGTTTTACTTGTAGGACATTTAAGTGCGTACGTAGTTGATCAGGTACTCGATTAACCAATGAGGAATTAAACAAGCCGGCACTGACTGTTTTTGCAGCCAGTGCCGGCTTGGGATATGACCTACTTACATTACTCCCAGATGAATCTGCCTTCACCTGTTAGTGCCTTATACCTAACATCCGTATCTGGAATTGTCGGCAAGTTATCAGTACCTTTTGGAAAGCTTCGTAGATACTCATACAGTGCCACTTCGTAATCAATCCCAATGGCTGACTTCTTAAGTGCTGCCAGTGCTGGATAGTTATCTCCACCATCTGCTGTGAAGTTATTGGTGACGATGGTGACTGCTGGAGCATTTGCTACAACTTCGCCATTAGTGACTAACGCACGGCCATCTGCGAGTGTTATTGATTTAACTCGAGTACCCGCTGTCGTGATGCTTCCTGCAGTTGCACCGGCTGCTGGAGTTGCGACCACCTGCGCCGTTCCAGCTCGCAAGCAAACAACTTTCATTCCAGAAATTTGCAGGAATTGTCCCCCGCCTGATGTTGAAATTGAGCAAGATCTCTCAAAGATCTCTTTCATTTGTGTAGCAGATACACCGGTAACTGCTACTAAAGTATTTCCAAATGGTAGGAGATCGAAAGTATTTCCTCTTGAGATTTTGCCTACAACTCCAGTTACTGGAAGAACGGTCGCTGGATTTTGTCTAATTCCACCGCCATTTTGAATTGCAACTAATGGTGTCGCTGTGGATGGTTTAGGTAGTCCAGCTTTTGCATGACGTTGGTTATAGCTGGCAACAAATGCATCAGCAACTAAGTTGCCGCCATTAGTCTCTGCAGTTCTTACTCCTAATACTGTTGCGCTACCGCGATCAGTATTAAAGACCACATTGCTGGCAGCAATAGGGGCTACGAAGTCAGATAAACATGTTGTTAATGGCTGGTCGACTAATCTCACAATGTTCGCTTTTGGCACAACCGCATCAGTAACACCAGCAGCGGTAGCAGTCGCACTTACTGGAACTATACGACGTGGGTATGAAGTCTCAGACTTGACTTCAACTAAATTACCTTTGGCATCAAATACTAAATCGGCCCGCCCAAGGTACTTATAGTTTCCACTTGTTGTAACAAGCGGTACTTCTTTACCTGTTGAATCCTTGAGGATGGTTGGATATGTTCCAACTGGTGCTGATTCACCAGGGATTAATTCAATTGCATTATCAATTGCAGGGTTTTGAAGTAATTCATCGCCACCGCCTGCTACCGCAACGTCTACACCCTTAAGCAGGGCAATTAACTCCTTGTCATTGCTAGCAGCCTGTAGGTGACTCACCATAATGATCTTGTTAATTCCCATGCGCTGAAGTGAATTGATCTGTGCTTGAACAACTTTTGCAGTTGATTGCAGATCACTCGACTTTAGCTCGACCGACCCTGGGCTTGAGATTGTTCTAAGCGTCCAGGTAACAGCCGAAACAACACCGAACTTATGCTTAGTAACTGGATCGGTGTGAATATAACTTTGACCTAAAACCTTGCCATTAATGATTTGTCCGTTGCTCAGGGTGGTTTTTCCAACCATTGACTTTAGATCAGCGTTTTTACTGAAATCTAAATTACCAGAGATGAAAGGGTGCTTAGGTTTTCCATTTGAACCAAATGCCTTGATATATCGAGATAAAAATCCAGTTCCATAGTCAAACTCGTGATTGCCCAGAATGTGAACGTCGTAAGGCATCTTTGCTTGCGCTACCGCATCAAGTACTGGTTTTTTTGATTTTGGTGAGCCTGGCTCACTACAAATAATATTTTTGCTAGGTAAGAACGAATCGCCAGCATAAACAGAAAGAACCGCATTGCCAATAGATCTGGCCTCTTGAATTTCGCGATCAAAAACAGCAGCAAAAGCTGCAGCGCTGCCAGCCTTTATGTCTCCCCCAGCACTTTTATAAATTGCATCGGCTCCCAATGAGGACTCGCCGTCGTTATTGTGAAGCAAAGTTAGGATTACTGAAGATTTTGGTTCGGCAGCCATTGCGGGCTGAACCAGATTAACCGTTAGTAACTGAGCAGTTACTAAAGCAAACGCAATAGATAAAACAGACCCTTTGCGCATTTTGATATTTCCACCTTTCGCTAGTTTGGCCGAAGCCAAATGTGAAAAGGTTGCAATTAGAATAATTAACACGAAACTTCTTATATTGATATTGTGAACAATAAACAAACGGTTCTTTCTGGCGATGGACGATTTACGAGGTTCGAGTCCCTCACAACCCACATCATTTACCTAGTCGGCGTGCTTTAGATAATTACACACTCCTTATGCTGTGAATACTCCGAGTATTCACCTGTTTTCTAACCAATAACACTGAATGACTGAGCCAATAGGGCTACAGTCAGAAAATGGAGTATGGCTTTGCACCTTTGTTTACCGGTGGCTCAGGTCGTAGCGGTACCACCATACTTCTTAATCTGCTTAAAAATCATCCCCAGGTTCATGCCAGCATGCCTAGAGAAATAAAGTATTTAACCTCAAGGTATGGCTTAGTTGACCTTAATTTTGGTAGGCCACTATCGATTGAAGAGGATTTAAAAAGTAAACGTAATAATTTAGCAGCAAAGGTTTTAAACAAGATTGGCAAGCGTAAGAAAGATTTGTTTATGGTTTACTTAAACTCTAAGTGGTGGAGTGAGATAGGCAAAAAGGGTAAACCAAGAGGGCTGGTGCAAGGCATCACTGAAGAAGAGTTAGCTACTGCTATTGCTAACTTTGAAAAATACTTTGCTGTGGATCAAATGCGAGCTAGTCGAGCATTTTTTTATGAATTATCTGCTGCCCAAATCAAGGATAAAAATGTTATGTACTTTGCGGATTCCACACCAACTAATATGATGCAAGCTAACTATATTTATAAATTATTCCCTAATGCTAAATTCATAAATATGATTCGCGATGGTAGAGATGTAGCCCTTTCAGTATCAAAGGAGAAGTGGGGCCCAGATGATCCCCAGCAGGCACTGGCATGGTGGGCTAACCGAATTGAAAAAGCTCATAATGCCTTACTTAAGGTCAGGGCTAAAGATCAAATACAGATGCGCCTGGAAGATCTAATTGTTAATAATCGTAAAGAAGAGTATCTAAGGCTGTTGAGCTTTCTTGAGATAGATGATCATGATCTAACCCGTGAGTACTTTGAAAAACATATGCTGGCTGAACATATGAGTAAGGGTGATTGGCAGCAGCAGGTTAAAGATCCTGATTTATATAATAAAAAGTATGAGAGTATTTTGAAAAATTTAATGGCAAAGGGTATTGAAATAGCTAAATATTATTAACCCTGAATAATTCTTAACCCGTTAATCACAATAATTGCAATTCCAACTAAGATCGCAAGTTGCTTACGAGGTAGTTTTGCCACCAGCTTTGCGGCAATCGGTGCCATTAGCGCACCTCCCAGTGCTAATCCACCAACTATTGACCAATCAATATCAATTTTATTTATATTAATTAAAAAGCCAGCACTAGCGGAGAGGGCAACAATAAACTCAGATGCACTGACGGTGCCGATAATTTTTCTAGGCTCCATATTTGAAGTTGTCATTAAGGTTGGCGTAACAACTGGTCCCCAGCCGCCACCCCCTGAGGCATCTACAAAGCCGCCGGTAAAACCTAAAAATCTTAAATACCTTGGATTATTCTGCACATCACTTGGTGCAGGCAATGTGGTTTGAAATAGGTTTCGATAAAGCAGTAAAAATCCCATAAACAATAACAGGGTGGAGATAAAGATTTTAGAGGAGGAGATATCAATTGAGGATAAAAATGTGGCACCTAAAAATGCGCCAATTCCACCTGGGATAGCAAGTCGCACCAATACTTTTTTATCAATATTTTCTGCATGCCAATGGGAAACACCAGAGACTAAAGTGGTGCCAATCTCAGCCGCATGTACAGCAGCAGAGGCCACAGCGGCTGAGGCTCCTAATGTCAGTAATAAAGTTGAGCTAGTTAAACCAAAGCCCATCCCAAGTGCGCCATCAATTAATTGGGCAACTGATCCTGCGATCGCAAAATAGATCCAATTCATAGCATTGCCTTTAAAATCTTATTTACATTCTCATCTAACTCATCTTGCCCATTTAAGATTAAATCAGCTGCCACTGGCCGCTGGTAATCCTGTCCCACCCCGGTGAAGTTTGGAATACCACCCTTAGCTGCCTTTTTATATAAACCTTTAGGATCTCGCTGCGCACAAATCTCAACTGGGGTATCGACAAATACTTCAATGAACTCTTCATCTTCAAATAAAGATTTAGCACGCCTTCGATCTGCTTCAAATGGTGAAATTATGGCAACTAAGACAACTAAGCCAGCATCCACTAACACCTTTGCTACCTCAGATACTCGTCTAACATTTTCTGCTCGATCTGCTGGGGTGAAGCCAAGATCGGCATTTAATCCCATTCTTAAATTGTCACCATCTAATACATAGGCGTGCATGCCTTGGGCATAAAGCCGCTTTTCTACCGCATTTGCAATGGTTGATTTTCCAGAGCCAGAAAGACCAGTTAACCAAATAACCTTTGCCTGCTGGTTTTTCTGCGCAGCCCGAGCCACTTTATTTACCTCATACTTTTGATAGGTGAGATTTTCTCCCCGCCGCAGTGAGTGGCGAATCATGCCAGCTCCAACGGTATTAAAGGTGAGCCGGTCTACCAAAATAAAGTTTCCAAACTCTCTAGATTGGGAGTAGGCAAGAAGTGTTAGCGGTGTATCGGTGGCAATCTCAACTGAGCCAATCTCATTCATTCTTAAATCTGTAGCGGCAGTTTCACTGCCAGTATTGACATCAAGCTTGTGTTTAATTCGGGTGATAGTGGCTGGGGTTTGGCTAGATCCTGCTAGTAATAGGTATGAACGGGAGTGAATTAAGGCATCCTCATGCAGCCAGACAATATCGGCATTAAATCTATCTGATGGGTGTAACTCCTCTTTGGAGCTAGCAATTAGATCTCCCCTGGTTGCATCAACCTCAGATTCAAATACTAAGGTCACCGCCTCTAAATCATGGGCAGCGCTTACCTCTTGCTGATTGGCAATTATTTTACTTATCTTAGTTACCTGATTACTTGGAAATACTCTTACCTCATCGCCCACCTTAAAGCTGCCCAGATGGATTGTGCCTGATAAGCCTCTAAAGTTTTCAGCTCTACTTACTAATTGAATTCGCATTCGAGCTTGCCCCTCATCTGCTGCCTGTGGGCGCCAACTTTGAATTGCTTCTAATAATGTTGGACCTTTATACCAATCCATATTTTTTGATTTTCCAACCACATTATCCCCAGCTAACGCACTTAATGGAGTAAAAATTACATCTGGTAATTGCATCCTACTTAATGCTTTTTCTAGCTCGGCTTGGATATCTTCAAAAATAGATTTTTTATAACCGAGTGCATCTAATTTATTGATCGCCACAATTACTCGATTTACCCCCATAAGGGAGCAAATAGTTAAGTGTCTTAAGGTTTGAGTTCTTACTCCCTTAGTGGCATCAACTAGTACTAAACCAATATCAGCTCTTGAGGCGGCAACTGCCATATTTCTGGTGTACTGCTCATGGCCTGGGGCATCGGAGATAATTAATCTTTTGCCATCAAGTAATGACATTGATCGATACGCCACATCAATGGTAATTCCTTGCTCCCGCTCGGCCTCTAACCCATCGGTTAATAAACTAAAATCAATCTCACCGGAGGCGATGGTGGAGCCACTTCTTCTAATCTTTTTTGTAGATTCAATAGTGTCATAGGGAATACTGTCGGTTTCAACTAGTAGCCGGCCAATTAATGTGCTCTTGCCATCATCCACACTGCCACAGGTTAAAAGTCTGACTATTGCCCGCTGCATTAAAAGTAACCTTCACTCTTCTTCTTCTCCATGGAATCCTCATTAGCACCATCAATTAATCTAGTTGCCCGCTCACTTAGCTTTACTGCAAAGACCTCATCGACTATTTGGGTAAGAGTTTGCGCAGTTGATTCCACCGCAGCAGTTAATGGGTAACAACCTAGCGTTCTAAATCGCACCTGCTGCATCTGGACAGATTCACCAGGATTTAATGGGTATCGATCATCATCGACCATAATTAATTGCTCACCACGTTTAACTATTGGGCGAGATTTGGCAAAGTAGAGTGGATTTACCTCAATATCTTCTTGCATGATGTAGCGCCAAATATCTACCTCAGTCCAATCTGAGATTGGAAATACTCGCATCGTCTGTCCTGGTGCCAATCTAGTGTTATATGTGTGCCACAACTCAGGTCGTTGATTTCTTGGATCCCACTTATGTCCTGCCTCTCGCACACTAAAGATTCGCTCCTTAGCCCGGCTCTTTTCTTCATCTCGGCGTGAGCCACCAATGGCGGCATCAAACTCATACTTATCTAATGCCTGGCGCAGCGCAACAGTTTTCATAACTCTGGTGTACTCAGAGATACTGGCATTAAATGGATTAATCCCAGAGGCAACTCCCTCTTGGTTGGTGTGAACGATTAATTTTGCACCCGCTTTTTTAGCTGCCTGATCACGAAATGTAATCATCTCTTTAAATTTCCAGGTGGTATCAATATGTAGTAATGGAAATGGAATTGGAGCTGGATAAAAAGCTTTTTTAGCTAAGTGCAGTAGGACCGAGGAGTCCTTACCAATTGAGTACATCATTACTGGCTGTTTATAAGATGCAGCCGTCTCGCGCATAATCTCAATCGATTCAGCCTCAAGCGCCTTTAATATCTGCTGGTTTACTAGCACTGATACAGGTTAATCGCTGTTGCTGAGAAAACCCATAACAAATTGGTGTTTTACCGCTTTTACTTTTAAATTAATTAAGAAGCGAGGATAAATTGATATCAGATTATTAAAGCCGGCAGGCTTTAATATCAGTTACCAGTATCCCCTTAGCGCCAAGGTTAAATAGATCATCCATCACCTTGTGAATATCCTTCTTTAAAACCATTGATCTAACCGCTACCCAACCCTCTTTCTTTAGGGGTGAAATAGTTGGTGACTCAAAACCTGGGGTAATTGCACAAGCTTTATCTAACACAGCAGTTGGGCAGTCATAATCCATTAATACATATTGTCTTGCGGTAACTACACCTTTAACTCTTCTAACTAAGGTATCTAAGCTGCCTTCAAGTTTTACCCCAGGTCTAGTAATTAAAATTGCCTCACTTTTTGTAATTGGCTCCCCAAAAACCTCAAGTCCTGCTTGGCGTAAGGTGTTGCCAGTACTTACGACATCTGCAATTACATCGGCTACCCCAAGTCGAATAGCTGATTCAACTGCGCCATCTAGGGGCACCAATGTGGCTGAAATATTTGCATCACTTAAGTATTTAGATAATAACTCTGTGTATGAGGTAGCAATTCGCTTACCAGCTAAATCAGATAGCTGCCATTTTTTACCAACCGGGGCGGCAAATCTAAAGGTTGATTGACCAAAATCTAATGCCAATATCTCCGCCGCTTTTGCTTTGGAGTTAATTAGTAGATCCCGGCCAGTAATACCAGCATCTAACTCACCAGAGCCGACATAGATTGAAATATCTTTTGGACGTAGGTAGTAAAACTCAACTAAATTATCATTATCTGCCAGAACCAAATCTCTTGGATCTTTGCGCTGGCGATAACCAGCTGCAACTAAGGTAGTACTAGCTGCTTCAGAGAGTAATCCCTTGTTTGGGATTGCAACCTTTAACATAACTTCCTTTCTAAAAACTTATAAATTTCGGTAAACATCCTCTAATTTAATTCCTCGAGCCAGCATTAGTGTCTGTAGATGATAAATCAATTGGCTTATCTCTTTAGCTAGCGCCTGATCATTTTCATGTTCGGCAGCAAGCCAAACCTCACCTGCCTCCTCTAAAACCTTTTTACATATCTCATGCACGCCAGCATCAAGTGCGGCAACTGTGCCAGAGGTGGCATCTTTGGATTCAACTTTTTTTGAAAGTTCACTCCATAATGATTCAAAGCTCTTCATTTTCCAAATTGTACTAGAGATAAATCAAAGGGCTAAATCTAGAAAAAAATTAACCTTACTTAAGTTCAGTGAGCACTAAATCATGCAGTAGATGATTGGAAGATATTGCCCCAGGTCCACTTGAACCATCAATGCCAGTAAAATTTGAAAATCTACCACCTGCTTCATTAACTATTACCTCCAGCGCTGCCATATCCCAAAGCGCAAGTTGTGGCTCTAATGCAAAATCAATCGCACCCTCTGCCACCAACATATGTGACCAAAAATCTCCATACCCACGATTTCGCCAAACCAGTTCACTTAGCTTTAGTAAATTTGGCTGCAAATCTTTCCAGCCCTCTTTTTTATCAAAGCTAGAAACTGACATTGAGGCATCAGATAATTGGCCAACCTGGCTACAACTTAACCTTCTTACCTTACTTTTATCGGCCAAATTATCAATTACAAATGCGCCACTGCCACGGCTGGCATACCATCGTCGGCCTAGCGCCGGGGATGAGACCACACCAAGTTGCATACCTTCGGATGTGCGAAGTGCAATTAAGGTTGCCCAAACTGGCACTCCTCTAACATAATTTTTTGTGCCATCAATTGGATCAATAATCCAGGCGCGATCGGTGTGATCAACTGATGTGCCAAACTCCTCGCCAATAATTGCATCATCACTTCGATGTTTACCTAAATACTCTCGGATTGCTTGCTCCACAGCTCGATCGGCATCAGATACTGGAGTTAGATCTGGCTTAGTTTCAACTACTAAATCAATTGCCAAATATCGCTGCATAGATATTTCATCTGCTATATCAGCTAATTTAAGTGCGATCTCTAGATCACTAGGCGCAGATTTTCCCTGACTAAACATAATTTAAGTCTACTACTTGCTGCGCTGTATAATTTGAAAGTGATTCGCCAAGTAGATCTTCGAGGAAAAGTACTCAGTAAAAGTGAGTATGCCGCCCTGTTGCCACGTGCTGCCATGGATGTGGCTAGCGCCTTAAAATTAGTAGAGCCAATACTTGCCCGGGTTAAATCTGGTGATGAGAGTGAGTTAATTAAATTAGCTACTGAGTTTGATGGTGTTACTCCCAAAAAAATTCGAGTACCAAAAGATGTAATAGAAAAAGCTTTGGCTGCGTTAGATCCAGCGCTGCGCCAAGCACTTGAGATCTCAATTGAACGGGTAAGAAAGGTGCACCAAGATCAAATTCGCCAAGATAAAAGTACGCAAGTAGTAGCTGGTGGTGTAATTACTGAGAAGTGGATCCCAGTTGATCGAGTTGGTCTTTATGTACCAGGTGGTAGTGCAATTTATCCCAGCTCGGTCATGATGAATGTCGTGCCGGCTCAAATTGCAAAGGTAGCAAGTATTGCTGTGGCCTCACCACCCCAAAAAAATAATGATGGCTTGCCGGATCCATTAATTCTTGCCACCTGTGCTCTGCTTGGTATTGATGAGATTTATGCCGTAGGTGGGGCGCAAGCGATCGCACTTTTTGCTTATGGCATGAAAGATCTTTGTGAAAAATGTGATTTAGTTACTGGACCAGGAAACATCTATGTGGCAGCAGCTAAGCGCGCACTTCGCGGGGTAGTTGGCATAGATTCAGAGGCTGGACCAACTGAGATTGCAATTGTGGCTGATGAGAGTGCGGATGCAGCGTTAGTTGCCACAGATTTAATTAGTCAGGCAGAGCATGACAAATTAGCTGCCAGTATTTTAATTACCTCCTGCCCAGAGCTTGCTAACCAGGTTGCAGCAGAGCTTGCTATTAGAGTGCCTAAGACAAAACATGCCGAGCGAATTAAGGTGGCACTTAGCTCAATTCAATCTGCCATAGTTTTAGTTGATTCAGTCAGCCAAGGCTTAGATGTGGCAAATGCCTACGCAGCTGAGCACCTTGAGATTCAAACTAAAAATGCGCAAGCAGATGCAAAGTTGATTCGAAATGCCGGAGCGGTATTTATTGGACCAAACTCACCAGTCTCCTTAGGTGATTACAGCGCTGGCTCAAACCATGTTCTACCAACTGGTGGTTGTGCTTGCCACAGCAGTGGCTTATCTGTCCAAACTTTTCTGCGCGGCTTACACTTTATTGAGTATGATAAAAAAGCGCTAAGTGATATCGCAGATACGGTAATTACCCTAGCTAATGCTGAAAATTTACCAGCACATGGTGAAGCTATTAGAGCTAGATTTGAAAAATAATGAGTAACTCATCTTGGCCAGATTGGCTGCCAATTCGATCAAACCTAACTGGGATGAGCGCCTATGGCGCCCCGCAATTACCAGTTGCAGTTAAGTTAAATACCAATGAGAATCCATTTGGGCTAGAAAAAGAGCTAGTAGATAAGATTTTAACGGGCATTAAGGAAAAATCTGCGGCGCTAAATCGTTATCCAGATCGGGATGCTAACCAATTAAGAGCTTTGTTAGCTAACTTTATAAATAAGTTATCAAATACTAAGTTTGATGAGCACAATATCTGGGCAGCTAATGGTAGCAATGAGATTATCCAATCAATATTTTTAGCATTTGGTGGCAATGGCGCACTTGGATTTGAGCCCTCCTACTCAGTTCATAAGATTATTGCGCAAGTAACAAATACACCTTGGTATGTGGTGGCACGCAATGCTGATTTCTCACTAAATATTCCAGAAATACTAGCTGCGATCACAAAGAGTAAACCTTCAATTACCTTTGTTACTACCCCAAATAATCCAACTGGTACTGCCAGCAGTATCGAAGAGTTAAAGCAGATTGCAGTGCAAATGAAAAAAGTGGGTGGCTTATTGGTTGTAGATGAGGCGTATGCGGAGTTCTCTAGCCACCTATCAGCTGCTACCTTAATTAATGAGTTTGAAAATGTACTTGTAATTAGAACAATGAGTAAGGCTTTTGCCTTTGCTGGGGTGCGCCTTGGATACCTAGTTGCAAATGCACAGGTAATAAATGCGATGATGATTGTTAGATTGCCCTACCACCTAAGCTCACTTACCCAGGCAGCTGCCCAGGTTGCACTTGAAAATACTGATCTATTGCTGGGAAAAGTTGCCCAGCTAAGAGATGCCAGAGATAAATTGATTACAAAATTAGAGCAGTTAGGGCTTACCGTTGCCCCAACGCAGGCAAATTTTATTCTCTTTACCGGCTTTAAAAATACCTCTTCCCAACTCTGGCAAGGGCTAGTTGATAAAGGGGTATTAATTAGAGATGTAGGATTGCCTTCTTACCTACGGGTGAGCGTTGGTACCGAGGCTGAGAACGATAAATTTATTTCCGAGCTAACAACTTTAATTAAGTAAGGAGAGATAAGTTGAGAAGTGCAAAAGTTGAGCGCAAAACTAAAGAGTCACAGGTTTTAGTTGAGTTAAATATTGATGGCACTGGAAATACCTCAATTGATACTGGTGAGCCATTTTTTAATCACATGTTAGAACAACTTGGAAAGCACTCTGGCTTTGATCTTAAGGTTAAAACTGTTGGCGATATGGAGGTTGACTCTCACCATACCGTGGAAGATACCTCACTAGCTATTGGCCAAGCATTACGTGAAGCACTTGGGGATAAGGCTGGAATTAGAAGATTTGGTGATGCCTTAGTTCCATTAGATGAGGTGTTGGTGCAAGCAGCGGTTGATCTATCTGGCCGGCCATACTTAGTACACAACCAACCACATATTGTTGAATTAATTGGCACCTTTGATACCACCTTAGGTAAACATATTTGGGAATCCTTAGTTGCTACCGCTCAAATTGCACTACACATTAGAGTGCTTGAGGGAGCTAATGCCCACCATGTATTAGAGGCGCAATTTAAAGCAGTTGCTAGAGCTCTTAAAGATGCTGTTGCCCTCGACAACCAGGTTAAAGGAATTCCTTCTACAAAAGGTACGCTCTAACTTTGATTGCCATTTTTGATTATGGCTCAGGAAACTTAAGATCGGCGCTGCGCGCATTTGAAACTACAGGTCAACAGGTTGTAGTGACAAGTGATATTCAAACTCTAAAATCTGCGCAAGGCTTAGTGATTCCAGGAGTTGGCGCATTCTCTGCCTGTGTCACCTCCCTGCTTAAATTTAAGGCAAGTGAGATTATTCAATATCGCGTAGATAAACAATTGCCAATCTTTGGTATTTGTGTTGGCATGCAGATTTTATTTTCAGATAGTCAAGAGGGTGCACCAGCAGATAAAAAAGCTGGAATTGGTGTCTGGCCAAACAGAGTCGTTAAATTATCAAATCCAATTCTGCCTCATATGGGTTGGAATACAGTTAGCGCCGGAAGTAATTCGGTGTTGTTTAATGGCTTAGATCAAGAGCAGTTTTACTTTGTCCACTCATATGCGGTGGTGGAGAGCGCTGGCAAAATTGCTAGTTGGAGTGATTATGATCAAAAATTTTTAGCCGCCGTTGAGGATGGCACAGTAGTTGCCACCCAATTTCATCCTGAAAAATCAGGTAAGGCGGGCTTAAAATTAATTAGTAATTGGGTGGCAAGCTTATGAAAAAATTTGAACTACTACCGGCGGTTGATATTAAGCAAGGCAGGGCGGTGCGATTAAAGCAGGGTGAGATAAGTGATAAGACAATTTATGGCTCACCAATTGAGTGTGCCTTAGATTTTCAACAAGCTGGCGCGGATTGGTTACATTTAGTAGATCTAGATGCCGCTTTTGGTGTGGGAAATAATGCCGAGATTGTGCTGGAGGTAATTAACTCTCTAAATATTAAAGTTGAGCTCTCTGGTGGAATTAGAACCGATGAGAGTTTAAGTAAGGCGCTAGGCACAAATTGTGAGCGAGTTATTTTAGGAACAGCTGCGCTAGAGGATCCAAGTTGGGCAAGTAAGGTAATCAAGCAGTATGGCCAAAAGATTGCAGTAAGTCTTGATGTTAGAGGTGAAATTTTAGCTGCTAGAGGTTGGGTGCGAGAGGGTGGAAATTTATATGAAGCAATTACCCGGCTAGCCGATGATGGTTGCTCGTTATTTATTGTCACCGATATCAGTAAAGATGGCACATTAGCTGGACCAAACTTTGAATTATTAGAGCGGGTATGTAATTTTAGTAAGGTGCCAGTGATTGCAAGTGGTGGCATCTCATCATTAGCTGATTTAGAAAAACTGGTAGGTATGCAAGATATTGGTATCCAAGGTGCGATTGTGGGTAAAGCATTGTATGAAGGCGCCTTCACCTTAATTGATGCGATTAATGTGGTGAACAAATGAGTTTAAGTGTTCGAATTATCCCCTGTTTAGATGTGGATAATGGCCGAGTGGTTAAGGGAATTAATTTTAAAAATCTAACCGATGCTGGTGATCCAGTTGAGATGGCAAAGATCTATAACAGCGAGGGTGCTGATGAGCTTACCTTTTTAGATATTTCAGCAAGCTCTAACCAGCTACCAACTACGCTAGAGGTAGTTCAAAAAACAGCTGAGCAGGTGTTTATTCCATTAACTGTTGGTGGTGGTGTTAGATCTGTAAATGATGTTGATACCTTACTTAGGGCAGGTGCGGATAAGGTTTCGATAAATACTGCTGCCATAAATAGACCGCAAGTTATCGCTGAGATTGCCCAAAGATTTGGCCAGCAGGTATTAGTACTCTCAGTTGATGCAAAACGGGGTGAAAGTAAATCAGGTTTTGAAGTAACCACCCATGGTGGCAAAGTTCTAGCTAATTTAGATGCGATTGAGTGGGTCAAGCAAGCTTGCGAATTAGGAGTTGGTGAGATTTTACTTAACTCAATGGATGCCGATGGCACAAAGGCAGGCTTTGATCTAGAGATGATTAAGGCAGTACGTGCTGTGACCAATGTGCCACTGATTGCAAGTGGTGGTGCTGGAAAGTTAAGTGATTTTGAAGATGCATTAAAAGCTGGCGCAAATGCCCTATTGGCAGCTAGCGTATTTCACTTTGGTAGCTTTAAAATTTCAGATGTTAAGAGTTATTTATCTGCCAAGGGCTACCCTATGCGTACAGCGGTAAGTTAAGGAGAGGGGAATTTAAATGCAAAATCAACTCTCAGAAGATATTTTAAAATTATTAAAAGATCCAAACACTTTAATTCCAGTTATTACTCAGGAGGCCAGTACTGGTGAGGTATTAATGCTGGCATATATGAATACCGAAGCTTTGAGCATTTCAATAAAAACTGGCCAAGCCACATACTGGAGTAGATCTAGAAATGAGTTATGGGTAAAGGGTGCCACCTCAGGTAACACCCAATTAATCCACGCCATCTGGCTAGATTGCGATGGGGATGCAATTTTATTAAAGGTAGAACAAAATGGTGTTGCCTGTCATACCGGCAATAAGAGTTGTTTTCATCAGAAAATAAAGTAAAAGTTAATTAAGTTAAAGCTTTCATTATGAATAAAAAAATATCTAGAGCATTTATCTCTGTTTCAGATAAAACTGGTTTAATCCAGTTAGCAAAGAAATTAGTAGAGCAAAAGGTGGAGATAATTGCCTCAGATGGCACCGCTGCCCACCTTAAAGCATCTGGAATTGCCACAAAAAGTGTGGAGCAGATAACTGGCTTTGCCCAAGTTTTAGATGGCAGAGTAAAAACTCTTCATCCTAGTATTCATGCTGCAATCTTGGCGGATTTAGACCAGAGCTCACATTTAGAGGATTTAAAAACTCTAGGTGTTACGCCTATTGACCTAGTAGTAATTAATTTTTATGATGCTAGTAAGTTTGATATTGGCGGTCCAGCTGCAGTCAGAGCTGGAGTAAAAAACTCAAAACATGTTGCACTCTTAACAGATCCAGCTCAATATCCAGAGTTTATCGAAAAGTTAGCGCAAGGATTTGATCAAAGCCAGCGAGATAGGTGGGCAAAGGATGCACTCCTTAAAGTTGCAAATTATGACCTAGCAATACTTAGTAAGTTAGGACAGCCGCTGCGATATGGTGAAAATCCACATCAAAGCGCAGTTGTAGTTGGAGATAAGTTAATTGCTGGGGCCAAAATATTATCGGGCAAAGAAATGTCCTATAACAATTATGTAGATGCTGATGCTGCTTGGAAAACAGTAAATTGCTACACAGAACCTACAATTGCATTTATCAAACATTCAATTCCCTGTGGAATTGCTAGCGCACCTACCTTAAGTAAAGCCTTTGAATCTAGCCTTGCTTCAGACCCAATCTCTGCCTTTGGTGGGGTAATTGCCGCAAATCAGTTAGTAGATAAGGAAGTTGCAACCTTAGTTATTGAAAACTTTTACGAGGTTTTAATAGCACCTGGCTATAACGATGAAGCACTTAAGTTATTAAAAAGTAAACAGAATTTAAGAGTAGTTCAAATATCACCAGACCAAAGTAGCTCTTTGGAGTTAAAGCAGATCTTAGGTGGCTTCTTATTTCAACAACCAGATCAGCTCGATCAAGCTGGGGATGATTTTAAGATGTGGAAATTGGTGGCAGGTGCTGGTGTTGAAAAATCCCAGATCACTGACTTAAGTTTTGCCTGGCGCGCAGTTAAAAATATTAGAAGTAATGCGATTGTAATTGCAAAAAATCAAGCCACTATTGGAATTGGGATGGGACAGACCAATCGCGTTGACTCTGTTAAAAATGCTATCAATCGTGCAGGTGATAGAGCGCAAGGTGCGGTGGTAGCAAGTGATGGTTTCTTTCCATTCACCGATTCAATCCAGCTTTTAATTGAGGCTGGTGTGTGTGCGATAGTTCAACCTGGTGGAAGTATTAAAGATGATGAGGTAATTCAGGCTTGTAAAAATGCAAATATATCAATGTATGTAACTGGCGTAAGGCATTTTTCCCATTAATTAAACTCTTTGGTTAGAACCTACTTTTCCAAAGTAAATTAGCAAGCTCATAATTAAACCGGTAAACATTAACGCCACGGTAATTGAGGTCAATTGTGCCACCCAGGCTAATGTAGTTTTAGCAACATAAATAGCAAATGTATTTACAAAACTTAATTGCGCAACCGCTAACGCATTTCTTCCATCAGAAAGTCGGCCAGCAATTGAGAAGAACATTGGTGCCATAGCCGAACAACCAAGCCCTGCCAAAAAGAAACCTAAAAATGCTATTGCAAATGCTAAATTCTTATTTAGATCAACGATAGCGGTAGAGATGATCAAGGCAGCGATAAATCCAATGCCACCAACTCCGCCACCGGTTTTAATCCAAAATCGCTCACTTTGGTGATTTAAGGCCCACCCAATAGAAAATCTGCCAATAATTAATCCCACTAAATAAATTAGGTAGGACAAGGTGGCAATTGAAGCTCCCATACCAAGCTCTTCTTTACCAAACAAAGTTGCCCAGTCAGCAACTGTAAACTCTAAAATTGAGGCGCAAAAGAATCCAATACTAAGTAGCCAGTTAATCTTAAACTTAAATTGCTTCATAGATGTTAATTGATAAGCATCATCTGCATCTGGTTTTGGCGGAAAAGTACTTGATAATTTATATATGCAAAATTGCGTTACAAGCCAAGTAGAGATAACTAATGAAGTAATGTGCCAAGCAATTGAAACATGGGTAGAGATAGCAAATGCAATAGCAGCGGTACTCATGGCACCAATCGCCCATGCGCCATGAAGCTTTGGCACAATAGTTCGGCCAACTTCATCTTGACGATGAAGAGAGTGGCCACTTGATGCAATGTGATAAATAGAAATTCCAGCTCCAGCAATAATGTTAGTAATTAGGAAAACTATTGACGATTGCGTATGAACTAAAATTGTAAATGAGATAGTAACTACTAATGATCCAATTTGCAGCGCCTTTTTAGCCCCTATGGTGTGAACTATTTGGCCACCAATTAATAACATCACTATTGAGCCAAGAGATGCAGCACTTAGCAAAGTACCGAAGGTTCCATTGTTTACCGCTAAATTTGCTTTTAAATCCGGGGTCCGAGGTGCCAAGGACATTATAGAAATCCCAAATAGGAAAAAGATTAAGCTTAAGTACTTATTCTCTTTGTTAGTAAAAACTGTTTTATCAAAATTTTTCAAAACAATAAACTCGCAAGCTCGCTGCGGGCTTTAACCAACCTGGGATCAGATGGATCTACTAGGTTAAATAGCTGAATTAAATGGGCCTTTGCCTTATCTTTCTCATCCCCTGAAAATCTCTTAATAGCACTAAGTAAGCGATCAAAAGCAGCCTGGTTATTACCAGAGGCAACTTCAATATCAGCACACATTAATTGACTTGTTAAGTCAGTATCTTTTGCATTCTTTAAAGTTAACTCAGGATCTAATCCTTCAATTCGTAGCATTAAGTTAACTTGAGCTAACCCAATAATTGCTACTTGCTCATTTGGCTTGCGCTTAAGCCATGCCTCATAAGATTGTTTAGCTGTCTTGTAATCACCTTTTTCTAGCGCAGCATATGCAGCCTGCTCCTCTGGCTCCATCGGAATCTCAGTTGGACCCTCTGGTGCTTGGCCAATTCCTTTTTGGGATGCTAACTCCAATAACTTGTTTATTACTAGCCGAACCTGCTCCATTGGTGGCACTGATTCAAATAGTGGCAGTAACTGTTCACCCACAATTGCGATGGCAATTGGAACTGCTTTTACCTGTAATGCTTGAGCTACTTGTGGCTGGGAATCAACATCAACTGTGCCAAGCAACCAGGCACCCTGATCTGCTGTTTCTAACTTTCCTAGAGTTTCTAATATTTCTTTTGACTGCGCACTTCTTGGTGACCAACAAAGTAGGACCACAACTTTTTCTTTAGATTTGCTAACAAAATCTGATACCAAATTCTCTTGTGTGACAGCTACGCCAGGAATTGGTAGATCTGGTTGATCTGACTTTTTTAATGTTGATAAATCAAATGCATTACCAAAATTTGCCCCACCCCGTGGCGGTATCGCGTTGTTAAAACTCATTTGCCAACAACCACTCCTGAATCCATCCGATAAGGGAGAACCTTCTCAATATAATCCTGAGTTGCAAAATCAAGACCTACATCTCGGCCTAACTTCTCACCTAAATACCATCTATTTTCCAAGACTTCATGAAACAACTGTGCCTGCTCTACTCGTCCCTTTAAGTTATCTGGCACTTGGTTTACTACTCGTTTAAAAACATCAGATAGCCACTGCTTAACTACTATTGCATGAGGTGTGCTTGGTGGAAACTCTCTTGCTTTATAACGATCATATGAGGCAAGTAATCGTTTAGCTTGTAACTCCTCGGCTTGTAAACCCATTAACTCTTCTAATCGATTAGCGTGGTATCTAGCTGCTACCAACTTAGGCTGGAATTTAATTGAACCTTTATCACCGGCGGTAGTTACCTCAACCTCTTCAACGGCAAAGCCTAAATCCTGCAATGATCGCATTGCCCGCTCTACCGCCTGGCGATCTGAGGAATCTAAAATCTGTGGCTCTTTTAGCATCTTCCATAATCTTCGATATCTTCTAATTACACCATCGGATGCTCGAACTGGATTTATATCCTTGGATAAAACTCCAGCTACCGCTAGATCCTCTAACTCAGCAGCCACATTAAAGTGGGTAAGTTCTAAATCATGCTCTCGCTGGCCATCACTTAAAGTTTTATGAAACTCACCAGTTTCAGCATCAACTAGGTAAGCGGCAAAATCATTGGCATCTCTTCTAAATAATGTATTTGATAGTGAGCAATCTCCCCACCAAAATCCAAGTAGGTGCATTCTTACTAAGAGTAAGGCCAAAGCATTTGCCATATTTAAAATCTCAGTTGGAGTAACGCTGCCACTTAAAATCACTCGGTATGGAAGTGAGTATGGCAGATACTTAGTCACTAATGCAGCTGGCAGTTCATTGCCATCTTTATCAACTCTGCCCTCAATTACTGCAACCGGCTCAACACAGGGTGCAGTTCTTTGATTTAAATCTCTAAGTAATGTGTACTCACGATTTGCAAACTCAGGTACTGTCTCTTTAACCGCAAAAATCTCACTATTGCTTTGCTTTGGATTAGATCTGATTAATCGAACTACATGTCGGGAGATACCTCGCATTGAAGTTAGTACCTCATCCTCTGGCCATACCTCTAGCGGTTGATCCCAAGGTAGGCCCGCTAAGGTGGCGATCTCCTCACCTAATCCTTTAATTCTTAGCCCACTCATGGGCATATTCTCTCGTATTTAACATCTACCTTCTAATCAATACGGTCAGTTATTGCAAAAAAGGTGGATAAAATTGCATTATGGCGATATTTAAAAAACCTCGAGTTAGTGCAAAATTATCAAAGCTAAATCGGCGAAAGCCTGCTGCCAAAAAGCGTGAAGATTTTGGTAAACCAGGAATGCCAGTTGATACCACTCGCCCGTTTTACTTTGGATTTATGGTTACCGCAGGAGCACTGGTGGCTCTTACTGTGCTACAGGCGCTAGCTTCAGCTAGTGCAGTTTTTATCTTAATCATCGTCTCACTATTTCTTGCTGCTGGATTAAATCCAGCTGTTTTATATTTCCAAAACCGTGGCTTAAATCGAGCTGGCTCTGTTGGGGCCGTCATGGGGCTGGTTTTGTTATTTGTCGCAATTTTTATTGCTGTGGCAGCGCCACCTTTAGTTGATCAAGGCAATCAACTCATAAGTAACGCACCTCAGCTGGTTAAGGATTTAAACAATAATGCCTTTATAAATGATCTAAATAATCGCTATGGTGTGGTTGATTCCTTGGAAAATAGGATTGATTCAATAATTAAAGATGGTGAATTTGCGATTACCGCTTTTGGTGGAGTTATTGGTGTCGGCAAAGCGGTAGTTTCTGGCTTAGTGTCGGCGTTAACTATTTTGATACTAACTCTTTATTTTTTAGCATCCTTGCCACAAGTTGTTCAAATTGGTTTAAAATTTGTGCCAGCAAGTAGACGAGATCGTATAGCTAGATTGATCAATGCGATTATTACTAGGGTTGGCTCATTTGTTGGTGGGCAAGCAATAATCGCAGCTTTAGCTGCAATATTTATTTTAACTCTTGGCCTAATAATTGGTATGCCTTATTCAGCTCCACTGGCTATGGTGGTATTAGTTTGTGGATTTATTCCATTAATTGGCCACTTTATTGGAATGGCAATAGTTACCTTAGTTTCATTAACTAAATCTCCATCTACTGCAATCATTGCTTTAGCTGGCTATATTATTTATGTTCAAATTGAAAACTATTTGATTACACCAAAAATTATGCGAAAGTCATTGGCAATCCCAGGACTAGTTACGATTATTGCTGCCCTATTAGGTACATCCTTACTTGGCTTAGTTGGTGGCTTACTAGCTGTCCCGATTGCAGCAGCTGTCTTGCTGATTTTAGATGAGGTAGTTTTTCCAAAAACTGAACAATCTTAAACTTCAGTAGGTAGCGGTAACTTGCTTGGGGCAATTACTCTGACAATCTCACTTAAGACAAGATGAACCATCGGCTCACCTACCCAAAGATGTTTACCATCTTCAACATCAATTTGCTTAATATTTGGTACTTTAGAAAACTTAACTCTTGCCTGATCGGGTTTTAGATAATCATCATGCTCTGGAATCAGTGCGGTAATTTGCCGGCCATCTTTTGCCCAAAAATCTAAATCTTCTTCAGTAGTTGAAAGCATTGGTGGGCTTAACAGAATTAACTCTTTTACTCTTTTATCTCTGGCATATTGCAGGGCCAGCTCAGTACCAAAAGACCAACCAATCACATATAAATCCTTGACTTGAACTTGATTAAAACAGAAATCAATAGCTGCTAATACATCTAATTTTTCAGATTTACCATGGTCATACTCGCCCTGACTTTGGCCAGCTTCACTCTTTGTGCCTCTGGTATTGAATCTAATTACTTCAATCCCAGCCATAGCAGGTAATCGATTAGCAGCCTTTTTATAAATATGAGAATCCATCATTCCACCACCAGATGGGTTTGGGTGGAGCATCAAAAGTGAGGCGGTGATTTGACCAAGTGGCGTAGCAATTTCGCCAATTAAATTGAGTCCATCACCTGTTTTAATCGTGATTGGCCTGCGGCTTGCCGGCAGTACCGTTGAAGGGCGGATTAACTCTGGCACGAAAAGAGTTTACTCTTACCTCATGAGTTCAGATGCCACCTTTGAAAAGCTCGACCCAAAAACTGGTGAAGTGCTGGCTGAGTATAAAAACTTTACAAGCAGTGAGGTATTTGCAGCAGTTGATGCTGCACAAATTGCGGCTAGCAGATGGCAAGAGTTTGGTTTTACCGCACGTAAGCGCACCTTGCTTAAGTGGGCTTCCTATATAACTAAAAATCAAAAAGAGATTGCAAAACTTGTTGCAACCGAGTGTGGTAAACCACTTGGTGATGCAACTTTAGAGGTTTCAATTGCAATTGATCATATTTCTTGGGCTGCAAAACATGCACAGCAAATAATGCGGGATCAGGTTCGCCCTTCAGGCCTATTAATGTTTAATATGAAAGCTAAAGTACAAAGATCCCCACTTGGTGTGGTCGGAGTAATTGGTCCATGGAATTATCCGATCTTTACACCAATTGGATCTATTGCTTATGCACTAGCTGCCGGAAATTCAGTGGTATTCAAACCATCTGAGTTCACTCCCGGAGTTGGTAAGTGGCTATCTGATTCATTTTCTCAAATAGCACCATTTGAAAACATTCTTTCTACCGTTACCGGATTACCTGATACTGGAAAGGCCCTTACTGAATCTAAGGTGAATAAGATTTCATTTACTGGCTCAACTAGAACTGCAAAAAAAGTTGCCGCATCTTGTGCGCAACAAATGATTCCTGTAGTTCTTGAGTGTGGTGGTAAAGATCCAGTAATTGTGGCAAGTGATGCTGATATAAAATTAGCCGCGGAGTATTCACTCTGGTCTGCTATGGCAAATGCCGGTCAGTCTTGTATTGGAGCAGAGCGAGTCTATGTAGTTGAGTCTGTGGCCGAGGAATTCATTGAAGTAATAACAAAAATGGCAAAAGATATTGAGGTTGGTAAAGATTACGGCCCAGCAACTATGCCATCTCAATTAAATGTCATTCAATCTCATTTAGATGATGCCAAGAGCAAGGGTGCAAAATTTCTACTTGGTGGCAATGATTCGATTAAGGGTGCATTTGTTGAGCCAGTAATTATGGTTGATGTGCCAGAGGATTCAACCGCCATGACTGAGGAAACCTTTGGACCAACACTTGCAATAAATCGAGTCGTAAACACAGATGAAGCGATTCGATTATCAAATGCCAGTAGCTATGGATTAGCAGCGGCTGTTTTTTCCAAAAAGCAGGGTGAAAAAATTGCCGCTCAACTTGCTTGTGGAATGGTCTCAATTAACTCGGTATTTTTATTTGCCGCTGTGGCTTCAGTCCCATTTGGCGGAGTTAAAAACTCTGGCTATGGAAGAATTCACGGTGCTGAAGGATTACTTGAATACACATATGCGCGCACAGTTGTAAAAACGAAGTTTAAGATTCCGTTGAAATTTACCTCATTTAAGCGAACTAAACTTTCAGAAAAAATATTAGTTTCCTTGATTAAACGCTTACACGGCAAAGGTAAATCTAAGTAAAGATTAGTAAGTAGCTCGGCCACCTGAAATATCAAAGGTAAAGCCAGTTGTAAATGAGCATGCTTTAGATCCCATAAAGGCAATCATCTCAGCTACTTCATTAGGTTCACCTAATCGGCCAGCTGGAATCTTTGAAATCATATAATCCAAAGTTTCCTTAGCTGTGTTTACATTTATTGGCGTAGCAATTACTGCCGGCGCAAGTGAGTTAATAGTGATGCCATCGGTGGCCACCTCTTTTGCCACACCTTTAACAAAACCGATCAAGCCAGATTTTGCTGTGTTGTATGGGGCCATCTTTGGGTTGCCCTCTTTACCGGCAATCGAGGCAACTTGAACAATTCGACCATACTTTTGCTTTTTCATAATTGGTAGCACAAATTGAGTCAGCCAAATTGCACCAAACAAATTAACTGCAATTACCTTTTGATAATCATCCCAATTTATATCTTCAACAAATTTTCCGGTAGGTCCTGGGTAACCAGCGCAATTAATTAGGGCATCAATTCTTTTATGTTTACCTGCACTTGAGGTTATAAAATCTTTGATTGCACTTTGGTTTGAAATATCTAGTAGAGCGCTCTCGGCATAATTACCAGCAGAGGTAATACTTGCAACTACCTCATCTAAGCCAGATTGATTTAAATCTACGCAAATGACCTTAGCTCCCCGAGCAGCGATTAATTGTGCTGCAGATCTGCCAATCCCACTTGCTGCCCCAGTAACGATTACTACCTGGTCCTGATAGGAGGTGTTCTCAAATGCGCTGTTGTCACTCATTATTATCCGATTATACTTGCCCAACAGTTAAATCAAAAATGATTTGAATGGAGCATTCATGGCAAGTTGGCCAAGTACCCGAGATCCAAAAGGTCCAATGAAGCGCTCAATTGGAATTTTAAATAAGCAAAAAATTCAATCTCAAGATGCGGATGCATTGCCAGAATCAGCTAAAAGATTTGCCGATGGCTCACGTTATAAAATTGAGATTCCATCTGTTGAAGGCCCAATTGCATTTAAAACCGTAGTAGATGAGGCCAAAAAACATAAATTAATCATTCATCGAATCTCCCAAGGCTCTGGAATTATGATGCAAACCGATGCTGAAATTAAGCAGATGGTGGCAATTGGGAAAAAGGAAAAAATTGAGGTTTGTTTATTTGTAGGTCCAAGAGCGGCTTGGGATATTGGAAAGCAGGTATCAGCTTCAGCTGGTGTAATTGCCTCGCCAACACTTCGCGGAGCTGATCAACTTAGATACGCATTAGAGGATGTAATTCATGGCGTTAACTTAGGATTACGTAGTGTGTTGGTTGGCGATCTTGGTTTACTTAAAGTTTTAGGGCAAGCAAAAGTTAAGGGAGATCTACCAAAAGAGTTAATTCTTAAAACTTCAGTTGCCTTAGTTTGTAATAACCCGGCAACTGCGGCACTACTTGAAGATTTAGGGGCTTCAACTTTGAATTTGGCAACTGATCTATCTTTGCAACAAATCTCAGCAATTAGATCACAGGTAGATATTCCAGTTGATATCTATGTTGAAGGCCCAGATGATTTTGGTGGCGCAGTTCGCCACTATGAAACACCAGATTTAGTTCGAGTAGCTGCCCCGATCTATTTGAAATTTACTATTAGAAACTCCCCTGGACTTTATCCATCAGGAGCTCATATTCAAGGATTAGTTGAGTCAACCGCCAAAGAGCGAGTACGCCGGGCAGCGATTAGTAAAGCAATCTTAGATAGATATGGATTTAAAAAATAAATGAGTACCTCCGGCAACTTAAAACTCTTAATTTTTGGTGGTACTGGCGTATTAGGAACTGCTATTGCCGATAAGTTTAAAGAAAAAGGCTATGAGGTAACTTACGGTGTCCGCAAAGTTACTAATCCAAAGGATCAATTCCTGTTGCCAGTAACTGAAGCTCCAGTACCAGAGCTATTAAAGGGTCAGTTATTTGATGCTGTAGTTTTTGCGCAAGGCGCAAATATAAATGACTCAGTTATAAATAACTCACTCGAGGATTTCAATCGATTATTTGAGGCAAATGTAACTTTTATCAGCGAAACAACTAAAGCATTAATCTCTCATAATTTAATTAAACATAAAGCAAAGATTGTTATTTTGAGCTCATTCTGGGAGCAATTAACCCGCCAAGACAAGATGTCTTATA
>Ga0208089_1000017_pt1 | contig 49837 bp, 41 predicted proteins | sample LakMenEpi29Jun12_FD_150744 | JGI IMG/M metagenome (GOLD analysis project Ga0208089, IMG submission 150744) | Freshwater microbial communities from Lake Mendota, WI - 29JUN2012 deep hole epilimnion (SPAdes) | ecosystem: Environmental > Aquatic > Freshwater > Lake > Epilimnion/Euphotic zone ... | reverse complement strand
AAGAAAGTTGGCGAAGAAGAAGCGAACAAAATATCAGGACGAGCAAGCCGAAGAGGTACAAAATTTCATTCTCTTATGGAATCTTATATCAACAATCAGGAAGGGTTCCTCAACGAAGATGTAATGCCTGATATGCGGCATGCCTTCAATCAGTTTGTTCCTATACTCAATAGACTTGATAATGTTCACTATCTAGAAACTATGCTATACTCTGAAACTCTTGGTCTCGCTGGTCAAGTAGACTGTATTGCCGAGTTTGATGGTGTTCCTTCTATTGTTGATTTCAAAACTTCCTTGAGACCTAAGAGAGAAGATTGGATTCTAAGTTACTTTGAGCAATGTACCTGTTATTCTTTGATGTATGAGGAAATGACAGGCATCAAGTGTAAGCAGATTGTGGTATTGATATCGGTTGACCACGAAGAACCGCAGGTGTTTGTGAAAGACCGTAAAGATTACTTGCCAGAACTGGCGTATAAGATAAAAAAGTTTAGAGAGGATACAGGACTATGAAATCTCTACATATTAGAAACGTAGCTGGTCAGTTCGATCTAAAAGGTAAAAAATATAAACTTCTTTCCTGTAAATGTTGCGTTTTACAAAACTTCAAGGAAAGAGAAAGATATAGGGAAGCAAAGAAAGAAATGAGGGAATACAAATGAGAAAAGTATATCTAGCGGTAGCATTGGTGTTTCTTAGTTTGGGTTTGTCTGGTTGCGTTTTGGCGACCGTCGGTAAGTGCGTTGTATGGGACAGTTCTAATAGACCGTGCCAGTGATGGACCCGGTGGTATACACGGACCAGATTTAGACGATTACGAAAACGCTGTGGAGTGATAGGTGAGTAAGATTATTACTCGTAAATGGATTAGACCAGATAGTGTATTTCATACAGCAAATGAAACATACACATTTGAACAACTTGCCTTATCTATCAATCACTGGAAAGAAAGACTTCTCAAAGAACGGATAACACCAGGTCAAAAGATAGGGATAGCCATTCCATCTTATGAGTTATCATATCTGGCTATAACATTTGCCGCATTTGAGTTAGGTCTAAAGATGGTAATACTAACCAGACCTATGAATGAAAAGGATTGCGTCAGTGCTAAATGTCTGGCGCATTTGCCTTTGGATATGTTCATATACGGATTACCAGATGCGCCCGAATACAACTTTGCGGTCGATTTCTTCATTCGTCATTCATGGAAGAGTATTAGACTAGAACCTAACTATGTTGCTTTCTCTGACAATGATGTTGGTGTATATGCCACACCAGATAGTGATTTGCTTTTGTGTACCAGTAGCGGCACTACGGGCAAACCTAAACTAATAAGTCAAACACATTCTTTTCTTTATGACCTATGTTCTATGAACTGGGAGCAACTCGGATTCAATCAGGATGATTCGGCGATTCATCTAGAGTCCTTCAATCATGGATCCTCTATCTGTATATTCTTCTTACCCTCAATGCTTGTTTGTAAAGAGCATTATTTGTTTGCTAGTGTCGTCACCGATGCGGACAAAGGCTATTACTACAATGTTATGAAGTTTTGTGAGAGAAAAGGCATAACTAAAATACTATCACCAAACGGTTTAGCAACAGACTCGTTACTTTCTACATTAGAGTCTGGTGAAATAGATGCTTCCGCTGTCACTATGATGATTCTATCATTCATAAATCCAAAATGGCTGAATGCTGTCAAAAGTGGTAGTATCAAAAAGATTGTTAGTGTTTTTGGTTGTAGTGAAACTGGCGGTCCACTGTTTCTTCCATACATTGACAAGAACACAGAAAAGTTTGATCCAAGATCGTTAGGTAAACCGTGTAATGATTTTTATAAGATAACGACTCCAGACAATATGCTAACGGTAAAGATGCCAGATGGTAGAGTGATAGAGACTGGAGATTATGTCACAGAGGATTTTTACTTTGTCCGAAAAAACAAACTGCCACGCATCAATGACATTGATATCAACTCTTTTGACTTGATAGAACTTTTGGAAAGAAAGTATTCCAGAAGTCGATTTGAGATAGTGGTTGACGAGATTAGTAATCTGTTATATATTGTAACAGAAGATGAATCCATGTTGTCTGATTGTGATATCGGGAACGACATTAGCAGCTTTTACATGAAAAGAGTTGAGTTGGCAGATATCATCCACATACCAAATCTAGGAGATATGTCCGTCAGTATCAAGCCCGATCATGGAAAACTTTTAGAATACATCAACAATAGGACTTGACAAATGAAACGGATTGTAGTATTATTATCATTATTGAGTGGAACAGCAATGGCAGCGGATGATATATCATGCGATAAGAAGGCTAGCGATAGCCATATCATCCACTGTAAAGCAAAGAAGGTGATGGATGTTTCGTTGGTTTCTATTAACGGCGGTGAGTGTAACGCTCCTACATTTCACTGGCATGGTAGCGGTGAGTTTTCCATTCCAGGAACAAAAGAATGTGGCTACGTTGGAGCAGTCACATTATCAATCGACGGTCACAATAAAACCTTCGCCCCATTATAAATAGAATTGGAATCGTCTTCATCATGGATACACTCGTTAGACTAATTATCTAACATAGCGAGTTGGCCGACTAAGGGTATATCGTAACGTTCGGTATATCTGAATATCAAAGAAAGGTATGATGGTTCAAGTCCATCACTTTGACGCTAAGAGTGTATCTTTGATGGAGACGATAAATAGAATTGCCGAGGTCGTTGAGAGACGAAATATAGGTTTCTTGGACGTGGGTGCGATTCCCACCGCCTCCATCATAGATACACTGCCTAGACTGAAAAGATAGGAACCCGCAACTCTTTATGAGAAAAGTTGGAACAAGACAGAGGGTCCAACAGTGTATCTTTGATGGGGGCGAACAGGTTCGACGGGATACAGTAAGGTCGTAAGGAGACCAAAGGCAAATTGCAGGTGCAGCAAACGACAATGTACCATTTGACTTCGCTCTAGCAGCGTAAGTTCATTGGGTTTGGTGGTTTTCCTCGAAACAGAAAAACCACTTTTTATATTATGAACCAGAGGAACAAATGACTCCCGAAGATATCCAAAAGTTTAGTTTAGAGATTGAGGAACTGGTCTATATGAAAGACATTCCTTATATCGATGCCGTCGTTATGTATTGTGAACAGACAGGATTCGAGATAGAGACCGCAGCAAAGTTAGTCTCGGGTGTTCTCAAATCCAAAATCAAACTAGAAGCCGAAGAACTCCACTTTCTCAAGAAATCTAATACCTCACAACTTCCTTTATAAAGGGTTACATCATGTCTAGTGAAGATTTTACCGACAAAGAAGTTCGGCACATTGCCGATGTCAAACGGAAACTAGAAATACTAATCAAAGACGTTGGCCTTTATGAAAGAAGACATCCAAGTTGGGATAAAAGTGAGGGGGTATCCACTGATGATGGTTATAATAGAGAATTTATAATCGTTGCTGGTGGTTGTATTAGTTCTCTGCTAAGGGATGAACTCATCAACGACATTGATACCTTTCTTCTAAAGAATGAATCATTCCATCCTAAAAATCCCACACAACACAACATGCTTGAGAATATGATTAGGCATAAACCGGGTACTTGGATAGTAAAGTATCATCTGGACGAGGATGATGATTATAGCAATGAACATATCTTTGCTACTGCACTCAATCAGGATTCAAATGTCCAGTATATCAAGACCGACTTCACGGATCGCAAGACACTGATTGATCATTTTGACTTCATTCACTGTATGGCATCCTATCATGTCGGCAGACTTTACATTAGCCATCAGACTTATAACGCTATTATGAACAAGCACCTTATTGTCAATGGTAATAAGAAAGTAAAGAAGTGGCGCCTTGATAAGTTTAGACACCGTGATTGGAAGACAAAAGAAGACCTCATGATTGACGAGCCACTAAAGTCAAAGTCACAGTCACTAGAGGAAATGCTCCGTAAGGTCCGTGTCCCAGATAGGAAGTGTGATGCTCCGACGAAACTTGATAATAATAAGGTCTGGCCGGCGTCGACCTTGCAGAATCCTGCGGTCAAAGCGATGAATATGAACTTCCAGGACTTTCAGGAAGGAGCGAATATGCCTGCACGTCCGGTTGCGCCGTTCAGTCGGGCGCTACAAAATATAGCTAATAGGAACAATTCTTATCTTGATGACCTCACCAGAAATGCGATGGGCGATACCGAAAAGCCATTTGAACTTGATGACATTATAGGCAAATACGGACCTAATTCGATGAATGAAATGGATGATATACTTCGTAATGATACTAAAATAACATTGGACTATCTAAAACAAACAAAATGAAACACTTCTCTGGTTATGGAGCATATCTGTTATTCTTGGCCTTGCGAACTCATTTCACCAAGGTCAAGTATGACTTCTTTCTAATGAACGGTAAACTCCGTGCTACGAAAGAGTCATATCTAAAACGCAACGATAAGGCTTTCTTTGAGAAGGTAGCGAAACTATACAATGCCGAGGAACTCAAAAACTTCTTCGTTGCTAATCTGCTAGAGGACCGTCATTACATTACCGAGATGATAGGAGAAGAAGCGCATGGAACATTCTGGGAGGCAGAAAAGAGAAGACAATCCCTCTCATACATTTTTAGAAACGATGTGGACAAAGTATTTGAGCATGGTTGTAAATATGCTTTTGATGTTGTCGATGGTGAGTATCCTTTCATTGTTACTCTTATTCTGCGGAAGTCTATTGCTCTGGAGTCTGCGGCAATTCTAAACGACTTTGTTCCTTACGCTTCAAAGTTTGATAAATACCTTGGCGATGATGATATCATCTGGTCAAGAGTTGCTTTGAAACTCCGCAAGTTTAGACCGTTCATAAAGTATGATGCCGAGAAGTTCAAAGCCATACTGAAGGAGAAGGTCAATGAAGACACTAGAAGGGAACGCATCCGACATATTGAAAGGGTGGGTTGACGGAAGATACGAAGTGTTCTATAAGTATGACGGTTCTCATGTCTCGCAGATTGAAATCTATGAGACGGAAACAAAGACTAGTTATCTACCAAATGAAGAAGTGGAACACTATTTGGAGATTATTCTTGAATAAAGAAAGAAGACAGAGAAGATTCCAACAAAAGAAGCGACACATCGATAGACAAGTCAAGGTGAAAAAGTCATCATACTGGTTCAATAAGTATGGAGATACTATTCAGCCACATCGCTTTCATAAAATGGATGCAATGGACTGTGGTGTATCTGGTTGCATTTGGTGTGGTAATCCTCGTCGTGTATGGGGAGATAAGACGTGGCAAGAGATTCGCTTTGAATGCTCCGCAGTTGAGCAGACAAAACGAGACTTCATTGGTAAATGGGAATGGGAGGATCTACATGATCCTGCCATTGATTGGTGACTAAATAACATTTGACACAAGGAGATTCTTGTGTTATTATCTATTTTTATTATGATGATGTGGATAAGAAAACATACAACGCAAATACAAGGAAAATACAATGAACTTTTCAAACCTTAAGAAACAATCCAAAGACTTCTCCAGCCTTCTCAAGAAGGTTGACGAGATGAATAAGCCCACCTACGATAAAGACGATTCCACAGACAACTATTGGAAGCCTACACAAGATAAGGCTGGCAATGCTCTTGCGGTTATTCGTTTTCTTCCTGGTCCTGCAGCGGATGGCGATGATGCTCTTCCATGGGTTCAGTATTGGGATCACGGTTTTCAAAACAAGTTCACCGGTAAGTGGTATATTGAGAAGTCACTGACCACTCTTGGTCAGGGCGTCAAGGATCCTGTTTCTGAATACAATTCTACTCTATGGAATGCTTCGACCGATGATAACTCACCAGAGCGTAAGCAGGCCCGTGAGCAGAAGCGTCGCCTCCACTATGTTTCTAACATCTATGTGGTGAGTGATCCTAAGAATCCTCAGAATGAAGGCAAGGTCTTTCTATTCAAGTATGGTAAGAAAATCTTTGATAAGATTACAAAGATGATGAATCCAGACCTTGATTCAGAAAAGAAGATCAATCCATTCGATCTTTGGGAAGGTGCTAACTTCAAGTTGAAGATGGTCCGTCAGTCTGGTTTTCCTAACTATGACGAATCGGTGTTCCTAACTCCAGGTCCTCTATCCGAGGATGATGGTGAACTTGAACAGATTTGGAAGACAGAATACTCCCTCAAGGAGATTATCGATCCAAAGAACTTCAAGACATATGACCAGCTAAAGGCTCGTCTAAATGATGTTCTAGGTCTGACACCTGGCAAGTCAACATATACCGATGAAGTCCTTGAGAGAAATCTCGCTAAGGTCAAGGCAGCAAAGGTTGTTGATGAGGATGAGGATATTCCCTTCCATGATCCTAAGCCAGTTGCTCGCAAGGCAGCGGCACCTGTGATTGAGGACGAAGATGACGATGATCCTGATCTAAAGGAATTTCGTGATCTACTAAACGACTAAGAAGATTGGGGAGCAGAAATGCTCCCCTTTCTTTTATCTGGCATTACCGTAGTTGAAGTGTCCTTCGCCAAATGTTCCTGGCGTTTCATTTCCATATGCTCTAGCAAATGCACGATAAGCAGATGGTGTATCCGCAGGATTCTGTATCATATTCATTGTATGATCGTGATTTAGAACCTGTGTCACTGGTGATGGATTTTGTATTGTTGGCATAACATTTTGTGGCGGCGCCTGAGGCGTCATCATTTGCATTTGATTTCTAATCTGGTTCATTTGCATACTGGTCATATCAGGAGCAGGTCCTGGTGTATTATGAACATGAGGCATCGCTGTCACAGTAGTCTGTTGTGGTGTCGATGCAGCAGGTACCGCAGGAGACGAAGATTGCGATATAACCGAAGCTGTGTCTAGTTGTTTTCTATATCCAAACTGTGACATAACATCATATCTTGAAGGATTAGAATATATGCCAAGAGGAGTTCTGGCTTCTCTAGAAACAGGAACAGTGGGTGCAGCAAAAGCTGGTGATGTTCTAACTTCTGATTTTGGTGTTGTCGCATTGATTTCAGCAGCCCCCGTAGAAGGAAACATTCTTTCCATAAATGTTTTTGGCGCTTGAGCCATCTGTGTAGTTGGACCAATAGTTGATGACGGAGTTGCAGGTGTTGGTCCTACTTGACCTGTTGAGGATGCAGGCGTTGTCGATGCTAATTGTGTTCCTTGCTTCTCGGCAGCTTGTGCTACTTGTAATCCTTCAAACTGCTTGCCGATTCTGTAAGAGTATTTCGTTGCATCTGTTCCAAATGCATCTGCTTTTGATGCACCTGTTCTTAACCACTTATTAGCGCCACCTGCTCCTTGATTGTGAGCATAACCAAGGACTTTAAGTCTGTCTTCTGGAGACATGGCAGCATACTTTTTATTATTCTTCATTAAGTGATTATGATGTTGTAACACGTATGCATCAAAATACTTTTCTTGCATTTGTGGATTTTGCAAAAACTCGTCAGACGCCGCAATCTTTCTTGATCCTTTCATTCTTGCGACTGGTGCTTGCTCTCCTAGAAACTTAGCAATCTCTTTAATCTCGCCGCCGCCCATTTGATATGCACCAGCAAAACGATTGCTTGAACCACCACGAAGATTATAGTTACCACCACGACTTTCAATACTTGCTACAGCTTCTCTAAAAGCATTATATTGTTGTTGAGATGCGCCAATAGCAGGAGCAGCATGAATACTTGTATAATTCGCCAAGTTACTTTTTTGATTTAGACCTGACGATGATACACTAGGAGAATAAGTATCAGCTTTTCTTGCTCTTGTCTGTGTATGTCCATGAGTGTGTGACGCTGCTCGATGACCACCTCTACCACCTGAGGTACGATTTATGTTTATTCTTGGTAATGCTCTTGGTCCAGCGTCACCCATACCTTCACCAGATAATCTTTCACCGGCGATAGAACCTATCAGTGGCATGATAAATCCCATTGCTGTTGTAATGAGGCCGAGTGGAGATGCTGTTCCGCCACCCATCATTCCTCCCATCATACCCATGAGATTTCGCATCATTGCTACAGGTTGCATTAGTGAAGCGGATTGTTGTTCTGCCTCACCCATAGATGCACCGCCGATATTACCAGGTTCACCAGCGTAATCTACATTACCTTCGACGCCAGGAGCAGATTCACCGCCAGTGCCTGGTGTTCCAGAGTTGGTACCAACCGCAGATTTTTGTGCAGGTGATCCGAGTCCTTGACCATATGCTAGTGCTTCTTGTGAAACTTCGTCATGAACTTTACCACCAGAAGAGATTAGACCAAATGATGTTGTCTTACCAGTATTACCGATTGGATAACTATTCTTGTTAACCCACTTCGTTCTAGCACCGCCAGAACCATTGAATTGTTCTAGTAATAGAAAGTCACCTTTTTCATTTGGTGCTGTTAGTGCGACACCTGTATGATAACCAGAGTGAACTCTATCTGCGCCTGGATTGTTATATTGTTTTGTTGCTACAATCTGACCCGCTTTAATATCACCATCAACAACCGTCCAGCTGTTCGATCTACCAATATTAGGATTAAACGCTTTTGACAGTGTGGCACATTGCTGTGCGTTTCTTGTGTCGTATAGCGATTTATCGTTAGGTACAATGTAGTTAGATACTACACTAAACTTAGCACCTTCTGTTCTTTGTCCTGCTTGTTTTGTCGTATCACCTGCAGGTGCGCTAGGAGTCGTGGCTCCTGTTCCTGCTTGTCCTGCTTGCTGTTGGGGTGTAGTCGCTCCACCTTTTCCTTGCTGTGGTGTAGTATCTGGTGCTTCATAAACATTTACCGCTCTTTGTGCATAACGCATTCTAACATCAAATGCTTCAACACCAGGATTTTCAAATCGTCTCATAAACACATGAGTTTTGTTTTGCAAACCTTGTGCGGCCATCATCTCTCTAAGTGCAGGAGCGTATGCGCCTTTCAACTCATCTCTTAGTGTTTCATAGTTTGCTTGATAGTTTGCTAAATCGCCGCCATACTTCTGAACGTTTGCTAAGAATTTGGCTTTTCTATCTGGACTTGTCCATTGAGCCCATCCACGACCAGGTCCTCGACCGCCTGCTTCTGACATTTGTCCGAATCCACCAGACTCTTCGCCAAGATTACCAACAATTGCAGCAGCGTCTTCTTTTGTTAAACCTGGAAAATCTCTTTGCAAGTCTTTCATAATTCTAGGAGCTAAGGCTTGAAACTGCTTACTACCTGTTCCTACAGAACTATCAGTGAAAGAACCGCCGCCATATTCTTGGCGCATTCTCGATAGCATACCACCTTGACGATCTAAACGAGTATCAACGCTACCTTGCCATAGACTTTGTTTTCTAGCTGACTCTTTAGAGATAGCCTCTCTAAATCCGCCAACATCTGGTGTTCCTCTTCTAAAATAATCAGGAAAGAGTTCTGCTATCTGTGTAGGCGTGAGACCTTGTAATAGATTAGGATTAGACCTAACTAGTCTATCCCTTTCTTCGGATCTAAATTCGGCGAGTTTTGAGTAGTTTGATTTCTTTGCCATTTACATCTTTTTTCTTAGCATTTGTTGTAGTTGTGCCCTTTGCTCATTCTCTAGGTCTTTCATCTTTTGCTCTTGCTCTTTCAGGAACAGAGCCAACATTTCAATATAGATTTGTCGCTCCCATGGTACCATATTCTCAACATCCGACAAAGGCCACTTATGATGATGTAGTAAACTAAAGTTATTCTTGAAATGTCCCGAGAGACCCTCATAGGACATTATCAGAGAAAAAAATCAGCGAAATTCTTGTACCTCACTTTATGATCGAATCCACACTTGTTACATTTCGCTTCTATGTTGACCACGAAAGATGGAAAGTTTTCGATATATTCTTCCAGCTTTCTAAAGTTCTCTTCGGTCAGACCCATTACAAAGTCGTTTAGTTCTTCCTTGCTATAATCTTTTGCCGAGTAAACACCATCTTTGTCGTAAATGTAATCTATACTATTGACAACGATATTTACTGTTCTATCGATATCAAGGCCGCCGTCTATCTTCTTCATAGAGCCATAACCAGGATATTTCATTTTGACGCCCTTGCCACCACCTAGAGGTATGTCGTTAGGCACAGGATTATCATTTACTAGTTCACAGTTTGAAACGTCCATCTCGGCAGAGAATATGTTGCCACATACTTTATCTTCCTCAATCACATTATTACAGGTTAATTTTACCGCTACTTTTTCACCGATGCTCTTTGCTCTTAGGAAGATGAACAGAAAGTCTACCTCGAAGAACGGCGACTTATTTACATCAAACTTACCAGTAACGATACAGTTATTCACGACCTGCTTGACTGTATTTACGATTTCATTTTGATCTTTTGACTCTAAAGCAATCAGTAATAGCTTTTCTTCTCTTACATTGAACGGTCTGACTGTCAGCGTTTCACCACTAATAGGCATCGTCAATTCGTAAGTAGGCACCTCAATCTTAGGTAATGTCATAATACAACTCCAATTTATCTAAAAATTTTTATATATTAGCTGCTACTCGTTTTTCCCAGTTCTTGAATGCGAATGAAACCTGTAATCTTAGGACTTCATTCTCTGCCCAAGATACTTGCTGAGGAGCAACTAAAACAGGCCAACACTTTTTCATTTTCCAAGCATATATTGGCTCAGGTACATATCTATTGCTTGCTCTTGATGTAGGCGGTATACCAGTGGCGTTATCTGCTTTATTGATGAAAGCATTTGCCAATGATCCATATTCAGCATACTGGAATATATCAATGTCTGTAAAATACTCGTTAGGATATTTGAAGTGATATGAGTTTGGCGGATTAATAATGTCCATCCAATCATCAAAGAATTGTCTTTCAAGTGTTTTACTACGACAAAGAAAGGTCAATGAGAAGTCATCGCCATATGTCGTATTGGTAGGCATCATTTGCTTTGGACCGTAGTATCTGACTTCGGCAGTCTGAAATCCACGTCCAGGAAACTGTGCGGCTTCACAAGCATAAATCAATGTGCCTATTTTATTAGAGTAACTCAATCTAGGCAGTAGACCAGAAAGATTTATTCTAACCAGAAATCTACAACCCTTGACTACACTATAATTGTCGTCCAATGAAGCCATCATTGAACTGATTTCAGTTCTTAGCGGTGCGTTTGTTATATTAGCAGCCATTAGTATCCCGTTTCGATTCTGTTTTTGTCGATGATTTCCATTTCTAGGAACGACATTGAAAGTCTGGCAGTTACAGGTCTTCCGTCTTCGAAGGTGCTAAACTCTGACATTGGATTATAATCAACATCGACACGACCTAAAACACCCTTAGCGATGTATGGTAGATTAACATTCTTTGCCCACTGACCGTTAGGCTTTCTATAATGAAATTCGATTTCCCATTCAGAAGGACTTTTAAAGAATGCACCAAAAGGTCCTGCAATCTCTGGTGCAGCATGATATCTAAATCTGTTTAGCAGACCTCTCTTATCACTATTTGTTGCTCCAAATAGTTGATCGGCGTCCGCACTGGATTCTGGTGCAAACACGAAAGAGAAGGTAAATGTTCTTAGATTGGTGCTTCTATAGAGAACCTCGACTGCGGGATTGATAACACCTCTGAATGCCGATCTAGCAACTGCACCAACTAGTCCCGACGCTCCAGTCTCTGCGCCTAGACCGACAGCGGTTGCTCCTAGACGAGATAGCTTGACCTCGTCATAGACATGATTTTGTGCCCATGTCATAATACTTTCTTGACCACCACCAGGAATATAGATTTCAAAGATATCCTCTATCTCTCTTTTAGTGTTGAATGTCTCGCCTCCTGTTACGGATCGAACTAGCTGATTGGTAGGGCTACTAATCCAAGTAGGTACCTCCGACTTGAAAGCATAGAAAACGACTTTTTGTCCATATTCTGGATTGTTATTTAAGTCGGCTGGAAAAACGTGATCGTATCTCAAGGTATTACTCCAAAAATGCTACATATATTTAGTGAGGTATAAAATGGCTTTTGAGTATAAGCAAGGATTTTTCAAACCACAATTTCCTGAAAAGTATAAGGGTGACGCTAACAATATCGTATATCGGTCTGGCTGGGAAAAGAAAGTTATGAACTGGTGTGACACGAATAAAAACGTTATTTCATGGTCTAGCGAAGAAGTGGTTATACCATACGTCTCACCCATAGATAATAGGCACCATCGATACTTTGTGGACTTCTATGTTGAAGCACTGGATAACAATGGCAATAAGCAAGTCTACCTTCTGGAAGTAAAACCCAGAGGACAGACACAAGAGCCTAAGAAACAGTCACGAAGAACAAAAAGATATATTACAGAAGTCATGACCTGGGGCATCAATCAAGCAAAATGGAAAGCTGCCGAAGATTTCTGTGAGAATAGAGGCTGGACTTTTAGACTTATAACCGAAGAAGACTTATTCAAAATGTAGTATAAATAATAATATGGCAGAATATACCCAAGATGAATTGACGAAATGGATCAACACCAAGGCCATGAATCTAACGTCTGGTGTGGTTCAGAAGCGGCTATTGCATAGTAACAGAGGGTCAAGCCCAATAATAGGTAATTTGTATTTTTATAAGTATGATCCAAAACACAAAGCGACGCTGACGATTTATGACAAATATCCGATGACATTTCCTATCAAAATGTATGGTAATGGATTTCTCGGAGTAAATATGCACTATCTTCCAGTGGGTCAGCGTAGACAGTTTGTCAAGTCTATTCAGGATTATAAAGAGACAAGCGACATATCCAGAATAGATGTTGGTGCAGAACTGATAAGCGAACTGGAACAAACAGGAAGAATTTACAAGATTATGCCAGAAGCCGTGCATAGATATCTTTTTACTCATGTTAGATCAAGATTTATACAAATATTACCCGAAGAATACGAAAAAGCAGTTCAACTAAGAATTGACGAATGGGTTATTAAAGGATAACAAATGGCAGTCAGTAGTTTTTACGATCTATTTCCTAAAATCAATTATGATATTGAGAATAGACGACTCCAACCACAGTATGAGCAGGTCACCAATATCTTTCATCGTCTAGGCGTTGTTAGAGATGTTATCAATAACATTGGCTCATATATTGTTTACGATATTGAGGATGGCGATACACCAGAAATTGTGGCTCATAAAGTCTACGGCGACGCTGGTGGATTCTGGCTCATTCTACTAGCGAATAACATTATGGATGGTCAGTTTGAGTGGCCACTAGATCCAAATTCTTTCAATCAGTTTGTGATAGAGAAATATGGTTCTATCGAGAATGCTTTGATAACGCCGCATCATTATGAAAAAGTAATAATAAGAAGAAATACCAGAACAGGATTTGAGTCGGTAACAAGATTTGTGGTCAATGGTGAAAGACTAACAGAGAACATGCCACCTGAAATTCCTTTCAGCTATTATGAACCATGGACGTCCACAACATATAGAACGGCCGACTCCTCATTTTTCAAAAGCGATAACGAATCCCCCGATCTACTAGCAGACTTGGACAACGGCGAACCATTCGGCGCATCTCTGGATCGTGGTAATCTAGCACTCACTGGAGAATTAATTCAACCCGAAATATATACTATCAATGGAGAACCTATTGAAATTGTTATTAAAGGTGAAATTGTGTATCAATACGAACACGAAAAAAGACTGAATGACGAGCGCCGATCGATTAAGGTCATCAAAAAAGAGTATTATGTCCAGATTCAGGACGAACTAAAAGCAATGATGTCCAATAAGCCATCTTACATTAGAAGGGTTTTCTAATGGCGGCTAATTCTGTCATGAATAATGAACTACGAACGGTTACTATATCAGGAACACTGGGTGGTGCTGATAACTATGAGGATATTATTTGTAAAGAGATAACTGCTTCCGAGAGCCTACTAACACCAGGACTACAGACTTCCGCTACTTTTCAGTCTAAGGTATATAATAATCGTATATTCAAAAACTGGGATGCGACCAAAAATCAGGTTATGTTTTTGGATATGAGAAACAAGATAGGCGATGAAATGAAAATCGCCCAGACAATCTATCGTCTGGATAATCGTGAACTAAAAATCAATGTCGGTCAGATAGAAGAAATGACTTTTCATGCCTGCGATGTTACATTGTTGAGAGACGCCAAGACGCTGGTTAGTAAATCATGGAGTTGTACCACACCAGATCAGGTCGTCAGATATGTTCTAGAGAGTTGTGTTGGTGCTAATAATCCAGATATTCAGGAGTCTAGTCCTGGTCGTGACTACATCGCCGAGATGATTCATCCATTTCAGGTTGTCCAGCAGCAAGCAAATATGGCGCTTGACGGCGATGATCCATCATTCGTTCACTTTATGACATATGGTAATAGACAAAACGGATGGGAAGCCAGACATCATTTTAAATCACTAAAACAATTAGCAAATCAAACACCGAAGGCAATATACTATCACACAGAAACAGGTTATGCTGGTGGTCAGGGATATAATCAGGGAGATGTTTCGTTTCAGCGAGACAAAGATGGCGAGAAAGTTATTCACTTCAGCTTCCCCTGTGATTATGATCTATTGTCTGACTTGCTAAATGGTCTAGATGAAAATGGACGAAATATCAATTCAGGATCATTTCTAAATGTGTCAGATGCCACTGGTAGCTATCTAAATGGCACCATGTCTGGCTGTATTCAGAACGGTAATTTCAAGCAATCGCTAACAAATAAAGGCACAGCGCAGCAGCAAAATGGTTGCGAAACGGACGTTGAAAAGCATCTATTGAGAAGACAGGCCAGAATGGGTCTACTCGAAAAAGACAAGATCGCATTGCGTCTAATCGCACCATGGAATCCAGAGTTACACGCAGGCGATGTTATTGAGTTTAGATTATTTGATAAGCAAGAGGGTTCACAGCTTCTATATGGTTCAGGTAACTATATGATTTCGTCTATGTCACATAGAATTTATCTTGGTGGTTATGCCACAACCACGCTAGATTGTGTGGCAACAACTGTAGGACAAGGAATAGTATAATGAGCAAGAGTTTTCCTTCACATCCTAAAGGTGAAATTACACCAATGGTCATCGCTGGTGGTAATAAGAATAGCGTCACAGGCACTTCTGAAAGACAAGATGGTGCAGCACCAATCTTTGATCCAATGCGTCATTCTCAACAAGATGTTAATCTCGAAGATTTGTGGTTCTCTGGATTATCCGCACTACCAACTGCTTTTGGACAGAATAGCTTTATGGGACCACCTGATCCAGGAACAATCGTATATGTATTGAAGCAGGCAGGCGAAGCTGGTGGTGTTATTCTTGGTATGTCTAATACTGTCAGAAAAGGTGGTGAAGGCGCTGGAGGTGGTGGTTCTGATATTATGAACGGACCAATCATGCAACAGCTAAAGTCCGAAAAGATTCCTGTTAGTATTCCACCACAGATTCAAGAGACGACAGAACGTGGTGCAAGGATCCGAAAGATTAAAGAAAAAGGCGAAGAGCATTCTCTAGATTTGCTCGATGGACTGCCAATTCACGGCGCTTTGTTCCAAATGACTGGATTTTTTCAGCCAGAGATTAAACAAGTTCCAACAGCTAAAACAAAAAACGACAAGATGATGACCAATCAAATGTTTCAGCAGCTTGCTGGACAGGTCATGTCTATGGCGCAAATGTTCCAGGGACTAGCAAGCAAGGGTCGTGGAGGTAATAACAATAATACCTACATACAAGGCATTATGAGTAGCGTTAATCCGCAAGTTGGTACAGCTATCAATAGTTTGTCAAAACTTGTGCAAGGACTAGACACATCTGAAGGTATTGGGTTCGTTACTGGCGGCGTGGTTCACGAAGAAACATTTCTAGAAAACTCTGCTAATCTACTGTCACAAGTCACTACCATCGATGATTTGATGAATACGATGCAGAGACTTCAGTGGGACACAGAACTATTTGGTCAAGATAAGCTGGAGCCTGTAGAATATACACTAGACACAGCCCACGGTGCAATCACACAAGTTGTAGATTTCGAAGGCAACATCGGTATTATTTACACAGGTAATACGATGAACAATATGAATAGCTGGGCAAATGTCATTTCAAGTCCTACGCAGTCTCCTGGTGGTGCTGGTTTTGCTCCTCCTCCAAGTAGCGGAGGACAAGGTGGACAAGCTGGCTCAATGATGCAGCAAATGTTTGGTAAGTCTTCTCAAATTATGCAAGAGTTGTTTAAGAGACTTTCCCCTAAACAAGAAAAAGAAGCCAAGAAAATGCACAAGACTCTAAATCAAAGTGAAACAGCCAAAAAACTACATGAGATTTATAAAGAGACCGCAGAAGGCGGAGAGCCATTGAAGAAAGAAAATTATAAGAGTAAGACTGGTGGTGTTGGAACCGATCAATTTAGTATCGATTTTAACTTTGGCGATTTTTAATAGGAGATAAATGATGGCAGCCAAAAGTAATGATAAGCCAGCAGGCACAACACCAGAAGATCCATATAATATTCGTGAGACAGCACGAAAAGGTAAAGGTGCTGGTGAAAATCCTAATTACTTTGCTTGGAAGGATCGCTCAGGTAATAACTGGGGTGCTGACGCTACAAAGGGACACGAATCGATGTGGTTCCAGCATCGTTCTGGAACTGGTGTCGAACTATTTCCTGATGGTGCAATGCATCTTACGGCACATAATTCAAAGTATGAAATAACATTCGGCGAAAATCGCATTACTATATCTGGCGCCCAAGATATCACTGTAAAAGGTGATGCGTCTCTCCGTGTCTATGGTGACTATAATCTTACATGCCATAAGAACTTTAATCTGGCTGTCATGGGTGATATGAATGTTACATCCAAGAATATGAACAGACAGATCCGTGGCAACATGGATACGCAAGCCAAAAACGTCAATAAGAAGGTCGAAGGCTCTATTAACTATCAAGCACATGGAGCGGCTGCTTATGTTTCTAAAGATTCTACTACCGTAGCCTCACAAGCAGGATCAACTTTCTTGGCTGGAGCGTCGGGTCTACATGGTGCAGTAACACAAGAAGGCGATATGTCCTTCTTCAATGAAAAGGGTGATATGTTCCATGAGACTAAAGACGGCAAGTCAGATCAGAAATACGCCAGCAATGGTAAAGAAGTCAAAATTCTACACAAAGACGGTAAGACAGATCACACGGCTGACGAAGAAATCACCACAACTTCTACTAATAAGGGTATTACAACTACAGCCAAGCAAGATTATACGGTACAATCACAGCAAGGCAATATTCAGCATAAAGCCGATCAAGGTAATATTTCTACTAGAGCAATGCAAGGTAAAGTTGAAGTTAAGTCTGACTCTAGCGATGTTCACGTTACCGCTGGACAACATGCTGCAATCGAAGGAGGCGGCGGCACAACAGTAGGAAATGGCACAGCGACAACAAACGTTATTGGCGGTTCCTCTGGCGTAAATATCGAACCTCTGGGCGGTCTATTAAATCTCGCACCTGGTGGAACACCAACATTTGGTGGTTTGGGTCAATTGGCATTTAACTTCCTAACTGGCGATCAAGCACAGGGCGTCGGTGATCGTCGTTCTGAAAGAGCTAGTCAGCCGCAAGAAGAACCAGAAGATCCATGGATCAATCAACTGGACAGAACATAAATAATAAAAATATAAAGGGCATTCAATGTCAAGTCAAATTAGCAGACAACCAGATTACGCTGACCTAGATATGGACTTTCTTAGAAATCCATCTACAAATGACGTTAACGTTATTAAAGGCGAAGCGGCGATCAAGCGTTCGATACGCAATCTGATTAAGACTAATTTTTATGAAAGACCTTTTCGTCCAAGAGTTGGATCGGATGTAACATCATTATTGTTTGAACCATCGACTTCCGCATCACAGATTGTTCTGGAGAAAGTTATTAGAGTCTGTATCGAAAACTATGAGCCAAGAGTCAGACTGCAAAATGTAGAGGTATCATACGACGAAGACGAATATGGCTTCAACGTTCGCTTGGAATATATTATACTAAACAATAATCTACCTGTAGTAACATCATTGTTTCTCGAAAGGATTCGTTAAAAATCATGGCAACTTCCAATAATGCACTCAAAGTTGCAGACCTAGACTTCTTTTCTATTCGTGAGAATCTTAAAGATTATCTCCGAAATCAAGCAACATTTCAGGACTATGACTTCGAAGGTTCTGGTATGTCTGTGCTTCTTGACATTCTGGCCTATAATACATATTACAATGCCTTTTATCTAAACATGGCCGCTAACGAGTCGTTTCTAGATACTGCACAGATTCGAAACAATGTTCTATCTCATGCCAAGCTAGTTAACTATGTTCCTATGTCAAAGCGTGGCGCTATGGCAAAGATCAATGTTGTCGTTACTCCAGGTCCTAATGAAGATCAGGACGCACAATTTATCACACTAGACAAGTGGACGAACTTTCTTGGTGCTGACAAGGATCAGGTCAACTATCCGTTCGTGGCAGTCAATTCTAACACCGCTGTCAAGACAAATGGATCTTTTACTTTCTCCAACGTGGTTATTAGACAGGGCGAAGTTGTAACTCGTCAGTTTCCTGTTACCGCAAATAATACAGCCAGACGATTTCAGATTCCATCTTCTAATGTGGATACATCAACTCTTATCGTTTCTGTTCAGGAGTCCAACTCAAACACACAGATTACACAATACACACTTGCTGGAGACTTTGTTGACCTCAAGGCCAACTCAACAGTTTATTTCGTGGAAGAAGATCACAGTCTAAACTACTCTATCTATTTCGGTGATGATGTTATCGGCAAGAGACCAGCAAATGGAAATATCGTTCAGGTGACATATCTTGACACAGTAGGAACTAAGGCAAATAATATTGTCAAGTTTGCTCCTACTGATGGCGACGGTATTGCTGGTTATAAGAATAATGTTAGAATTACTTTGGTGGAAGCATCCATCAATGGCGCTGAAAAAGAAACAGTAGATCAGATCAAGTTCCGTGCGCCTAATTATTATGTCGCACAAAATCGTGCTGTCACCAAGATGGACTATGAGACTATTCTAACCAAGAATTATCCAAACATCGAGGCAGTATCAGTATGGGGCGGCGAGGAAAATGATCCACCTGTATACGGTAGAGTCTTTATGTCACTAAAGACCACTGGCTATTTCACACTAACAAATGTTGAAAAAGAAGAAATCAGAAATACAGTTATCAGAAACCGTAATGTTCTGACTGTCGATCCGGAGATTGTCGATCCTGACTTCATATTCCTACTAATTCGTGGAAAGGTTAGATATAATCCTAATCTGACCACACGCTCGCAGGGGCAGATCAATAATATTATTAAGGAAGCGATTTACGATTACGCCGTCACAGAACTATATACTTTTAAATCAACATTTAAGCTATCTAAACTTCAGAGCTATATCGAGCAGGCAGAACCATCAATCACATCTTCCGATATCGATATCTTTATGCAAAAGAGACAAAAGATTGAGATTGGTGACAGAAACAATTATGTTCTCAACTATAATACACCTCTAAGAAAAGGTGACTATAACTTTAAACTATACTCTTATCCTACATTAGGTATCAATGACATTACCAATGTTAGACGAGATGTTTTGTTGGAAGAAACACCAGAGTCCTTCACTGGCATCGATTCGATTGAAATCGTGGCACCAGGAATCAATTATTCTTCTGGTTCAAAGCTAACTATCACTGGTGACGGAACTGGCGCAGAAGCAGTCGCCACTATTGTCAATGGCAGAATTGTCAAGATTGAGGTGACGAATCCTGGCATCAATTATACCCGAGCCTTCGTGACCATCAATGATGCTGATGGTTCAGGAGCAGTTCTAACTGTTAGACTAAGATCCACACTAGGCACGCTCAGAGCATATTATTTCAAGTCAAACGGTGAAAAGGTGTTTGTCAATGAAAATGCAGGAAATATTAACTATGCCACTGGTCGTGTCACACTAAATTCACTATTGGTTCAGTCTATGCCATCAAATGATTTCTATGATCAGGATGTTCTGACCGTCAATGTTGTTCCAGAACAGGGTGTCATTGAGCCACTAAGAAATCGTATTCTAGCAATTGATACTAACAATATTCAGGCCATTCAGCTTGAGCTAATTCCAGAGACATCATGAGTTCAAATAATAAAACCTCAGTTCTAGTAAAATCACAGCTACCAGGATTCGTTAGAGACGAACATGGTCTATTTGTGGAATTTTTGGAGTATTATTACAAGTTTCTTGAAAGAGACGGAAACATGTTGTATGTTTCCAAAAACTTTCCAAAGTATCTGGACATCGATGAAATCAAGGCAGACATTGACCATGATTTGTTGATTGGTGAGGAACATTATCTAGAAGAAGAAAACGATTATCATGCCTTCCTTCAAAAGATGTATGATAATTACGCATCTCTTATTCCTGACACTATTCTGGCAGACAAGGTTCTATTTCTAAAGCACGCCAAGGACTTCTATAGAGCCCGTGGTTCAGAGCGTTCGATTCAGTTTCTTATGCGAGCATTCTTTGGAGAAGAGGTCCAGTTTTATTATCCAAAAAATGACATTCTTCGTGCGTCAGACGGTAAGTGGTTTATCGAGCGTTCTCTAAATGTCAAGGACTTTGCTGTCAATAATGTGGCTAACGATGCTGCATATTCTATATTCAAGAGCAAGACAATTAGAGGTGCTACGTCTAACTCTACTTGTGATGTGGAATCTGTTGATCAGTATTATGATAATGGTACTCTTGTCACCGAACTTAAAGTTTCGGCAGTTGAGCAAGACTTTGAAAATGGTGAACAGATATACACCTTCTTTGAGGAAAACGGTGAAGTCAAGTTTCTATCATGTAATCTATTCTCTGGTATTATTATTTCTGCCACTGTTACATCTCCTGGTTCTGGTTATGTCCAGGGTGCTGGTGTTCCTATTATTAGTAATTCTGGTTCTGGTGGACAGATTTTTATCTCGAAGGTCGCTAGAGCTAATCTCGAAGGTAAGATCAAGGCTGTTACAGTAACATTACCTGGCGCAGGATTCAGAGCAAATGATCAGCTACTATTCACTGGCGGTGGTGGTAAGAACGCCGCCGCAAATATCTTTTCTGTAAATCCAGACGAGACATTTCATCCGGCGAATTATGATATTATTGGCTCCAGAATTATCGATGTGGCCAACACAATAATTTGCAACGTCGCCGATCCTAACGAAGGATTCGCTTATACTAATCTGGCGACAATATACACAAACACATCTAATCTAAGAGTTAACACAATTCCGGGATCTGGTATTACCGAGATTACTCTATCTGGTAATATGCAAACTTCAAATGTCTATTTCGAGACAGGCGATATTATTGTAGTTGCTAACACCGAGTTGATCATTCTCGAAAGCAATCGTTTTGGAGTTGATTTAAGAGTATCATCTCCAGGTCTACCTGGTGGATTGACAAATCAAAGTCTAATAATCAAAAAGAAGCCCAACTCTAATACTATCATTGCTGATTCGATGATATATTGGACATATGATAACTGCGGACCTATCGTAGCAACCGCAATTATCAATCAAGGTTCTGGATATGTTGAACTTCCTACAGTTGACGCTCTATCAAACACCTTTGTTCGTTCTCTTGGTATTCTTGGTCGCATGGAAGTTATTGACGGTGGACGAGGATATCAGCAAGGCAACATTATCGAGTTTATCAATCAATATGGTGACTACGGCGAAGGAGCCAATGGTGTTGTTTCTCTTGTAGATGCCAATGGTACAATTCAGCAAGTCGCATTTACAACAAGACCTGGATATGACGAAGGCGGCGCCGGATATTCACAGGCTTATCTGCCAAGAGCAAATGTTATTACCACTACTGGTAATGGTGCTAACATTATGGTTACCGCTATTATTGGCGATGGTGAACTACTTGAAGCCCAATCAAACGTCATTGGTACGATTGAAAGATTAAGAATTGTATCTGGTGGCGCAGGATATCTAACAAATCCAATTCTTGATCTATCTACACAAGGCGACGGTACCGCACAGGCATTCGCTAATATCGTTACAGGCATTTACACATATCCTGGTAGATATATCAATGACGACGGTCATCTTTCTGGATATAATTTTATTCAGGATAGAGACTATTATCAGCCATATTCTTATGTTATTAGATCCGATGTTTCGTTGGAAAAATATAGAAAAGCTATCAAAGAACTGGCACATCCTTCTGGTATGATTTTGTTTGGTCAGCACGAATATGTAGACAAAAATCAAGAAAATGTCTCGGCGAATATTGTCAATGCATTCATCACAACAGATTCAGTATACAAAAATTTGATTGCCAAGTTTAGCACATCAAATACATTTAGTTATACTCCATCATCTACCTATACATATCTAACATTTGACAAGAGAACTGGTACAGGCAATACGGCAGCCAATCTAGGTAATATTCTATATAATACTCAGAATGTTTGGTATAATGCTGCTAATACTGCACAGAGAGCAAACGTCAGAGGAAATGCATATTTCTCGGCTGCTGGTCTCGAAGTTCTAGGCATTTATGCAAACGGTAATGCCACGATGCAGCACGTTAGCACATTGAATGTTGCCAACGTTATTACCGTTTCTGTATGGTATAATCTTGCAAACAACTCCGGTATTAAGACAATTGTATCTAAGCAAAGCGGAACCGTTAGAGGGTTTGATATCGATACAAGTAGTGGAGCACCTTACGTTGTGGTCAGACCTGGCGTTGCCAACAATATACTAACTATCACACCATCACTTAACGCCAATACATGGCAGCATGTGGCATTTACCTATGATGGTTCTAAGATTCGTGGGTACTCAAATGGTGTATTCAAAGCAATCTCTACAGGCACAGCAAATGGTATTACTGACACTACGGGCAACCTAATCATCGGTGGCTTTGCCGGTTTCCAACAATATAACTTCGAAGGTAAGGTTGCATCCGTTGAAATCTATAATAAAGTATTATCGAATACCGAAATACAAACATTGTTCAATAAAGATCGTCGCAGATTTGGCATATAAATAAGGTAAAGAGAGAAAATAATGGCATCAGTTCGTTCCAAAGACTTTGGTATATTTCTAGCAAAACAGTTTCGTGAGTCTGTTTCTGAACCAGCAGGAGCTAATCTATATCTGACTTTTGGTAGATCGTATCCTTGGACCAACGACTCTAATCCACCGGCGGCTAATACATCCGAGGCAACTTTCATCGATGTTTGGAATAATATGATCGGCGGTAAGCGTATTACTGGTAACGATATTCGTCATGTTGTGCCACGTTTTAACTGGACAAACAATACTGTTTATTTCGCATATAATCATATGGCAGACTCTAAAGATTATAAAAATGCTAATACAGCATTTTATGTGCTAACCGACGAGTTCAATGTCTATAAATGCATTAGTAATAACTATGGTAATGCCTCCACGTCTAAACCGACATCCACTAATCCAGTAGGACAGTTTCAAACACAAGACAAATATATCTGGAAATACATGTTTTCGGTTTCAACAGAAGATCAGGAGAGATTTCTAACTGATTCTTTTATACCTGTGAAAACTCTCCTATCAGATGATAACACGCTCCAATATCAGGTCCAAGATAACGCTGTAAACGGTTCAATTAATGATATTGTTCTATTAAATCGTGGTGCAGGTTACACTGGAAATAATATCACAGTAAATATTACCGGCGATGGTCTATTCGCTAATGCTAGAGCGGTCAGAAATATCACAACTTTTCAGATTGATAGTATTATTGTGGACAGCAAGGGATCGGGCTACACATTTGCTAACGTCAGAATAACATCTGTCACCGGTGCAGGTGCAAATGCTAGAGCGATTATCAGTCCACCGGGTGGTCATGGATCCGATCCACTGTATGAACTAGGTGGATCATATTTAATGATTGATACAAAAATTAATAATAGAGAAGGTGGCGTTCTAACGGTTGAAAACGATTATAGACAAATTGCAATTATAGAAGAACCATTGATTAAAGATGAATCGAGAACAATTTCCAATACAGCGGTATCACAGTTGACGGTATTGACGATGGCAGAATCTTCCTCAACTTCTAATTTTCAAGAAGATGAATGGGTTTATCAAGGACCTAGTCTGGCTAATGCCACATTTAGAGGAATTGTTACTGAATGGGACTTCTCAAACTCTAAATTAAAACTAACAAATGTTCTGGGCACACCAACGGGTGACATTATCACTGGTAATACCACGACAACATCAAGATATGTTAGTTCGGTTCAATTACCTGATATGGAAGCATATACTGGAAAACTTTTATATATAGATCATATAGTTCCTATCGAGCGTTCAATCGACCAGAACGAAGATTTCAAAATTCTACTAAGTTTCTAAGGGAAAGAATAGAAAATGGCAAATACTGCTAATGTTACGGCGCTAACTACAGACTTCAATGTAACACCATATTACGATGATTATGATGCTACAAAGGGTTTTTATCGCATTCTATTTAAGCCTGGTTATGCGGTACAGGCCAGAGAACTAACACAAATCCAGACAACTCTCCAAGAGCAGATTCAGCGATTTGGTCGTAACATTTTCAAGGACGGCACAATCGTCATTCCTGGTGCTTTCTACCTAGAAACTAATGCAGGTCTAACCGCTGGTCGTGCGGCTCGTTACGTAAAAGTTTTGGACACAGACGCTACTGGTAATACAGTTAGCATGGCTGCTTGGGAAAACTTTATCTACCAGGGCAAACAGGCAGGCAATACCAGAGTAGAGCTTCGTGGTTCAACAACCAACATCACCGCACAACTTGTCCAGACACTAGATGGTGTTCAATCTTTACAGAATACCAAGACAATTTATGTTGCTTATACCTCAGCATCTACCTCTAATGCCACACAAAAGGTATTCCAGGCAGGCGAAACACTAACAGCAAACATTGGCAATACTCCATACACCCTAGTTGTTCACAACACCGATCCTGCTCCTACTGGATTTGGTTGCCGCTTTGCTATCTCTGCTGGTGTTCTCTTTGCGAAAAATCACTTTATTGCTTTCCCGGATTCATCTATTATCGTTAGCAGATATGATGCCAATCCAACAGCAAGAGTCGGGTTTTACATTACAGAAGAAATTGTCAATGCATCCGCAGATTCTTCGCTACTTGATCCAGCACAGGAAGCATCTAACTTCTCTGCTCCAGGTGCTGATCGTCTAAAGCTAAATCCAGAACTAGCTGTCGTAGGTGCTAACGATGCCGTCGATGTTCAGAACTTTGTATCACTATTCACACTAGAGAATGGTGTCGCCACATCGTTTCTAGCTAACACACAGTATTCTTATATCAATGATGCCATGGCTCGTAGAACGCATGACAACTCTGGTGATTATGTTATCAATGGCATGGAAGTTCAAATCAAAGAGCATGATGACACCGGTTCAAACTTCGGTCGTTACGCTAACGGAAATAACTCACTTCTTTATGCTGGTGTTTCTCCAGGAACAGGTTACTGTGAGGGATATCAGGTTGGTTCACTAGCAACTGTAGACCTTTCTGTTGAAAAAGGACTAACAACATCCAACGTCAACGCACAGCTAGTTGGCTTCACACCAGGGTCTTATGTAACAGTTGATGAGTTTGTTGGTGGTTGGGAGCTAAACAAAGGCAATTCTATCGACCTTTACAATACCGCACAGAATCGAATTTCTGAAAAGAAGTGGTCTATTGCTTCACAAACAGGAAGCAAGATCGGTTCTGCTACACTACTTTCTTATGAGTATGTTACAGGAACACCAGGATATGACGCCAGATATAATGTTTATCTGTCTGATATCAAGATGCTTGGGTCGAACGTATTCTCAAACGTAAGAAGTTTCTATGCTGCCGCTTCCGGTGTAAATCCTGCACCAGGCGCTGACGCCGTTCTGGACGTCGCTAACAATGCCATTCTACAAAGAATTCCAGAGTCGCCACTTCTATTCTATACAGGTTCAGATTATACCAAGACTGTAAGAAGTGTTAGTGATGTTTCATCGACCGATACCAATTATCAATACAGCAAGACAGACGGCGTTGCTTCTTCTGTTCAGGTGTCAAGTAATGGTATCTTTACTCTAACACTATCACCTGGTGTTGAGACATTTATTCCTGGAACATATAGCGGATCGTCAGCAAGTAATTACTATCTGACATTCAACCAGACAACTGCTGGTGCGAATGTTATCGCTATTTCTATGACTGGTCTAACATCAAGCAATACCGGAAGAACACTAGTAGGACTTGGAACCAGATTTACTCGTCTAAATGTTGGTGATAAGATTCAGATTTCTGGTAATACCAACATCTATTATGTAACTGGCATCTCAGGCGATACAAGTCTAACTGTAGACGCTAATCTTCCTGCGGCGCTAACAGGTAATACTCTCTCGAAAGTTTATAGATCCGGTGATATGATCAACATGGCCGGCGTTGGTAACGACGATGGAAGACAAAGAATTGTAACTGCGACATCAACATCTCTCCAGTTCAATCTTAGAGAGTCATTTCCAGCTACATTCTATGTGACAGCAACTTATCCTATTGCTAGATCAACAGCACTAGAAATCAAGAAGACACTAAGAACCAGAAGATATGTCAAGATTAGACCCGAAACTAATACAGCTGGACTTCGTGGTCCGTTCGATTTAGGTTTCTCTGATGTGTATCGAATCCGTTCGATTAGATCACAAGCGGGATCTTATCCTGCATCAAATACTGCTGGTTCTAATGTTGTTTCTTCGTTCGTATTCAATAATGGACAGAAGGACACACTATACGATCATGCAACAATCAAGCCAAAAGTAACTCTGGCTAATAACACATATCTACTGGTAGAACTAGATTACTTCTCTCCTGACTTTACAGTTGGTTCGGGTTATTTCTCAATTGACTCTTATCCAATTCAGGATAACGATGCTCTATTCAATCCAGAACAAAACATTAGAACAGAAAATGTTCCTGTTTATAAGTCACCAACAACAGGTAAGACATTTGATTTAAGAAATCATCTTGACTTTAGACCTGTTAAGGTTAATAGTTCTGCCGACGCTACCACACCAGCGGCGGCGACTGCTAATCCAACGGCATCGACAACCTATCAGGCATCTGGTGGTGGTCTAAAGTTTCCCGTGCCTTCATCGGTTGTAACTTTCGACTATTACTACTATCTTGGTAGAACCGATCTTATCGTGGTTAACAAGGACAACAAGTTTCAAGTAATCAAGGGTGTTCCTGGTCTAAATCCAAAGACACCAGAATTGCTACCTGGAACAATGGCTCTTGCTTCATTGACAGTTGTCCCATATCCATCTCTATCACCTGCATACGCTATTGCTCTTGGTAGAGAAGACTTGGCTTGTTCGTCAAGAAGACTTTCAAACATTCGCTTCACGATGAGAGACATTGGTGTTCTCAAGGAGCGCATTGTAAATCTAGAATACTACACATCTCTATCTGTTCTAGAAAGAGCAGCCACACAGATGAAGATTCTAGATGAAAACGGTCTAGATCGATTCAAGAATGGTATCTTTACAGATAACTTTAGAGACAGTTCACTATCTGCGACATACGATCCAGAACAGAGAATTACTTTCGATCCTGAAGAGAAGTCAATTCGTTCATTGTATAAGATGGAAACAATTGCTTATGACTATCAGGGCGGTACCAACGTCAAGCTAAACAATCCAGTTATTACTCTAAACTACACCGAAGTTCTACACTACGCACAAGAAAGAGTAACAACCGATATCAATGTTGAGCGTCAGTCTTGGCTATTCCTAGGAAATGTCAATCTATATCCAGATCAGGATATTTGGATTGACACAACCATTATGCCTGACGAACAGCTATCTAACAAGTCAACATCAATCGTTGTCTATGGTACCCAGGGTGCTAATGTTAGATACTCTACCGAACAGTATGGTATGGAAGTTGTCGTTCTATCTTCTAACAATGAAGTAAGACAAGCAAATACAAACTTCGGCACCTTCAAGGCTAATGCAACCGTAGGTGTAGTTGATACACTAGTCAACACCACATGGAACGCATGGAAGAGATGGGTTACAGGATATAAGGTCTATAGAGGAAGTGGTGCTGGTAAAACACTCGTAGGCACATATTCAACTTATGACTCTGCCCGTGCGGCAGCAAACGCTAACAATCCAATTGGCGGATCAGGTGTAACGATTGAAACCGTTTATAACAATCAGAGAACTGGTACACAGTATTGGGAGACAAATAGCGCAGACGTAGTTGAGAGCGGCTATAAGATTGTTGATATTCAGTCTTATCCATACATTCGTCAGCAAATGATTACAGTTCGCTGCACCGGCATGAAGCCATTCACCCAAATGTGGCCATACTTTGATAGTGTGCCAATGGCTAACAATGCTCGACCAGTTACTGCTAATCAGTTTGGTTGGATCATTGCTAATCAACCAGGTCTACCATCAAATACGGTTATTGATCTAACAAGAGGCACTTCATCTGCTAATAACATAACAACTCCGGCTTTTCCTTCTAATCTTGAAAACTGGATTCCACTAGGTTCTACACTAGTTACCGACAAGGATGGCGTTCTAACATTCCAGATGCAGATTCCACGTGGTCAGTTTAGAGTTGGTCAGCGTCCAGTTCTAGTTATTGACAGTAGAACACCTGTTGATCCTAACGCCGTTAGAAACAGAACAGAAGTTCCTGCTGATATCTCAACAGGAGGTCAGGCACTATTCACAGCATCTGGTACAGCCGTATCTAAGCAGCGTTCGATTCTATCAACTAAGACTGTCTCTTATCATACAGAGGCAATTAGACAGGACACATCATCATCCGAGTGGGAGTCAATTGCTGCTCCACCTCCACCACCACCTGCGTCTCACTCTTGTACCGCATACTCTTTCTTGGCAAGAGCGCCTAAGGGAGAAGAAGGTATTTTCTTGACAAGCGTTGATATCTTCGTGTCAAGAATTGGTAGACAGGGATTCTGGTGTGAAATCCGTGAAATGGATGCTGGTCAACAGATTACAAGAAACACTGTTCCTTATTCGGAAGTGTTCTTCAATAATCCTGCAACTGTTCCAATTTCGCCAAATGGTAGAACAAATCCATGTAAGGTTGTCTTCCCTGCACCTGTATTCTTGTATAACGATACACAGTATGCATTTATCATCCATCCGCTAAACGCTAATCCAGATGTTTATGTTTGGATTTCAAGACTCGGCCAGACAGATATCAATGGTCTTGGACCAGTTGTTGATCGTCGTGGTACAGGCACATTCTATCAGACAAACAACAATACAAACTGGGATATTATTCCAGACGTTGACCTTGCTGTCAAGTTCTATCGTGCCGACTTCGTTAAGGATGTTGATGGTATTGCATATCTTGGCAATAGATCGATGGATAAACTATTCGTCAAGAATGAGAGTATCAACTTCATTGATAACTACGGTGAGCCATTCATCTCCGGTGATAAGCTAACACTATCAGGAGCCAATGGTTCGATTGCTGTAGGTGATATTATCAATGGTCGCACATCATTCCAGAATAGCACCGTCGTAAGCGTTGCTGGTGGTCTAATACATTGTTCCAATACTGGATACTTCGATGGCGAAGTTATCAATGTTCTCCATGCCGCTAACTCACTCTATAAGGGTGTTTCAGCAACCATTAGTGACAAGTATAATGCCTATGGAACACTAAGCTATTATGTAGATGGTCCTGACACCTCTCTTGTTCATCTAACTGGTTCAGGTGGCGGATTCGTCAATGGCGATTATGTTATTGCTGCGACCGATTGGAGCAAGCGTGGTAGACTCGAAAGAGTAGAGTCCATCTCTAACTTTAGATATTCTACCATGTCATTTGAGCCATCATTCCTAAGTTTTGAGCTAACCGATATCAACTTCAAGGTTAGACCAACAAATGTAGATGGAACATTTGGATCATTCATTGATGTTGATCCATCCGAGACATATTACTTCAAGACCGAACAGGGACTATTCTCTAAATCACTAGAGATTTCTCAACTAAGCAACCAACGCTCTATGAATGTTCAGGTCAACATGAGAACAGCATCTAATTCCGTTTCTCCAGTAATTGATGTGTCCAGAACCCACTGTGTTCTTATCGATAACATCATCAATAACGATACTGCCGGTGAAACACTACCGACACATGGTCTACTTCTAAACAAGTATATCTCAAAGGTTGTTACACTAGCAGAAGGACAAGATGCAGAAGACATGCAGGTTATGCTAACTGCATATCGTCCACCAGGAACAGACGTAAAGGTTTGGCTAAAGGTTCTAAACGCCGAAGATGATACACCAGTTGCTGAAAGACCATGGGTCGAACTTTATAAGCGTTCACCAGGTGATGTAAGATATTCATCAATCGATAATCTTGATGACTTTATTGAATACACTTATCTTGTTCCATTATCAACTGTTGATAGATTGACACTTAATAGCACCAAGCTTGGTGCCAACGCCAATCAGACATCTATTATTCCTGGCAATAGACTTGATGGACTAACATCTGGATTCTATTCTATTGTCAATAGTGTAGAGGGTAGCGGTAACGGCGCCATCTATGTAATGAGCGCATCTGGCTTCGCTGCTGGCGAGTCCGCTAATGTTGTCAATACAGCAACAGGAAATGTTGTCGGTAACACAGTTATCACAACTCTAGGACGTCCTGCCGCTCTAATCGGTGGAACATCAAATGTTATTTCTTATACAACAGATAATGGTGTAACTTATCAGTCATATAAGTATTTCGCTATCAAGGTTGGTCTACTAAACGACGGAGAAAATACAGCCGTCGTACCAAGAGTTGGAGATTTGAGAGCAATCGCCCTACAGAAATAAGGAGTGAATATGACTTTTAGTTTTGATGCTAGTGAACTCGGTATTACAGAAGTAAAGATTGTTGATTTTGGAGATGGGCAGAAAGTACCTGCCCATCAACATCAAAAAGGCGGTGGATGGGTAGCAGAAACCGCACATGTTGATGAAGATTGTTACGTAGGTCCATATGCTATTGTTTATGGCGAGGCCAAAGTAACTGGCAATGCTATCATAAACGACCATGCCAAAGTTTATGGAAATGCTAGGGTGTATGGAAATGCCAGAGTTTACGGTGATGCCCAGGTATTTGACACGGCTCAAGTCTATAATAATGCCAGAGTTTCTGGTCATGCCAAGATATACGAGGACTGCCGTGTTATGGATAACGCTCTTGTATATGATCACGCCGAAGTCTTTGGTAGAGCCATTGTAAGAAACAATGCCGAGGTTCTCAATACTGCCAAAGTTTATGGTGTTGCGGACATCTATGACTCGCTAAAGATTTATGACGACACAGTGGTTACTAGAAAGCCTAAAGCGTGCTATGGTTTTGACTATAATGTGACAGTCACCGATCATCATGTATGTCTTGGGTGCGTAGTTATACCTCCTAAGTTTATTGATACCGCCGGTAAGAAGGTCATGAGAACCCTAAACTATGATCCAGACATTATTGCCAAGTGGTTAGAGGCTATCAAGTTTGTTTGCGAGTTACATGGTTGCGTAGATAGACCAGAAGACGTAGAGAAATTTGACGAAAGAAAAGTCATTACCGATCTATTGAATGCCAGAGTCGGACTAAGATGAGTAGAGAAGCCAAAACAGATATTCCAGGCATTTACAGAAGCCCCGAGGGATTTCTTATAAATAAAGATAGTAACGCTCTTGCTGCATATAAAGCAAGAAAGAATAGAGATAAAGAAATCGATAATATGAAGGAAGAAGTATCTTCACTGAAAAACGACTTACAAGAAATCAAAGAAATGCTAAAGAAGGTTTTAGAGTAACATGGGATTAGCAAACGTAAACCTTACTGATACATTTGATCAGTGGAGAACAAAAACCAATCAGATAATTCTCTATGCGAATGAGCAGCACGCCAAGATGAACTTGGTGTTTCAGACAACCAATGCCGTTTTCGTCCAGTCTAATACAGATAACGTTAGATTATCTGCGGCATATGTAGTGTTAAATTCTGCTTTCACACAAGCAAATACAGATAACGTTAGACTTACCAGAGCGTTTAATGTATTAAATGCGGCCTATACATCTGCCAATTCTAACTATGAAGTGACCAATTCCGTATTCGAGCAGGCCAATACTGATAATGTCAGATTGTCCGCTGCCTATGTTGTATTAAACTCCGCTTTCACTCAAGCAAACACAGACAACGTTAGACTTACCAGAGCATTTACGGTATTGAATGCAGCTTATACTAGTGCCAATGCCAACTACGTCGTAACAAATTCAGTTTTCGCACAGGCTAATACGGACAATGTCAGACTGACAGGCGCATTCACTGTATTAAATGCTGCTTATACTTCCGCTAATGCCAACTATGTCGTAACAAATTCTGCATTTGCAGTTGTTAATTCTGCATTCACACAAGCAAATACTGATAATGTTAGACTGACAGGAGCTTTTAATACAGTAAATGCTGCATTCACTCAATCTAATACAGACAATGTAAGATTGTCAGCCGCATATGTTGTAGTTAACTCTGCTTTTGGTGTTACTAACTCTGCTTTTGGAAGAACAAATACGGTCTATAACTTTGCAAATACTATCTTTGGTTTTGCCAACGGTGTAAACGCTAATCTCACTTCTGGTTATGCAGTAGCTAATGCTGGATATGATCAAGCAAACACGGCCCGTGATCGTGCGAACGATGCTGTAGGATTAGCACTACAGCTAGGTGCTAATGCTGCTAATATTATTATAGAAAATCAAGTATCGTTTAACACAGCAAACGGAGCTTTTCTTGCTGCCAATCAAGCATTTGGTAAAGCAAATGGTGCCTTCGGTGTTGTAAATACGTCTTTCGGTGTCACTAACACAGTATTTGCGTTAACTAATTCTGCCTTCACTTTTGCTAATGGTGTTTCGGTTAATACAGCAGCAGTTTTCGCATTAGCAAACGGAACAGCAACAAATTCTGCCGCAGCTTTTGGTTTCGCTAACGGCGTTTCTATCAATACCACTGCCGCTTTCGCTAGAGCAAATGCGGCTCTTCCTAATACATCTGGAGCTGTCTTTGCCGGCAATATGACTATCACAGGCAATGTTGGTCTAGGTACCGCTGCTGGTTCACTTAAACTTGACATCGACGGCGATATGAGAACCACTGGTAACATTATACTTGGTAACGCATCTTCTGATTATATTCAATACTTTGGTGGGCAAATTATCACAGCGAACAATATTCGCATTGGTAATACAACAAATGTTTTATTCATCGATCAACTGAATACAAGACTAGGTGTAGGAACCATCACACCATCCACCACACTAGATGTTTCTGGTTCAGCAAGCATTTCTACAGGATTGACAGTTGCTGGAATGACTTTTGCAGGCGTCGCCACAAATGCTGCATCGGGATTTGGCGCAGCTAATCAGGCAGGCGTAGTTGCTAATAACGTCAATACATTTGTTCAGTCCTGGACCGATAGTAGATTTGTTAAATTGTCTTCTGCGTCACAGCAATCAATTGGTAGTGATCTTTCCATCACAGGTAATCTAACTGTATTGGGAACCACAACATATGTCAATACAAATACACTAGCTGTAGGCGATAATATTGTTACATTAAATGCTGATTTACCAATCGCAACTGCACCAACACAAGATGCAGGTATCGAAATCAATCGTGGTTCATCTGCTAATGTTGCTGTTCTCTGGAATGAAACGAGTGATAGTTGGACATTTACTAATGATGGCACAAATTATAGACGAATCGCTTCAAATGCAGATATTGAATCTGTAACACAAAACACTACGGCGGCTTTTGCCAAGGCCAATGGCGTTTCGGCCGGTGCTAATGGATATGCTATTCTGGTTGGTGCAGCATCTAATACGTGGGCAAATAGTATTGTATCAAATATCGGTGCTTCTTCAAACAACTATGCTGGAGCAATGGCAAATGCTTCTAATACATTTGCCAGAACAATCGTTGACGCTAATCTAATTGTTGCTAGAGCATACACCAATACATCAACAACGGCTGCCAATAACTATGCCACATCTTTTGCTGTTTCTGTGGGCAATGCAGGCAACGCTTATGCTCAGGTTGTAGGAACTTCTGCTAATAATTATGCAGCCGCTACATATCCTACCAAGTCTGGTGTTGGCGCCACTGGTACGTGGGGTATAAGTATTTCAGGTTCTGCATCTTCAGCATCTTCAGCAACTTTAGCGGCTAAGGCGTCCACACTTGCTCAGGGTGGTGGTAACGGAACCGCTATGACCTTTAATTGGTCATTGCAGGCAGGTCAGCCTAGCTGGTTATGGGGATCTAATGATGGTGTATCTCATCAAGTATATAATCCTTCCAACTTTAGCGTGTCATATGCTGCATCTGCGGGAAGCGCATCATCGGCTGGTTCGGTTACTAACGGTGTATACACTGTTGGAGATCAGTCGATTGCTGGAATAAAGACTTTCACAGATAGTCTAAGACATATAGTTTCTTCTGGTTGGACAGGATTCTATCTAGGTGGTCAATATAATAGCTATCTATGGTTACATATGGGCGGCGAGTCTGGTACCAACGAACTAAGATTTGGTCGTGTTAATAGATCAACTTTAGCTTGGGAAGCTAATCCATTCATTTTCGAGATATCTGGCGGAACATTTACTGCTGCAGGAAACATTGTAGCATATTCTTCTGACGAAAGACTAAAAACAAATCTTCGTCCAGTTTCGGAAACTCCTTTGGCAGACTTGTTGTCTCTAAGAGGCGTAAGATTCGATTGGAGAGAAGACACGACACAACCAATGCGTGGCACTGATGTCGGACTATTAGCACAAGATGTCGAAAAGGTACTACCAGAAGCAGTAGCCGCCGCTCCATTTGACAAAGATTACAAGACAATTAAGATGAATCAACAGTTGATTGCGCTACTAGTGGAATCCGTGAGAGAGCTAAAACAAGAAGTTGATAGCTTAAAACAAGAAGTTGATTATCTAAAGTCAAAAGGAAACTAATAAATGCCAACTCCGAGTTCTGGTGCGATTTCATTTTCTGATATTGCTTGGATTGTTTATAACAACTATTCTACACAAGTGTCTCTAAATGATAGCGATGTTAGAGCATTGCTAGGTATTTCATCTGGCACGATTGGCATGAATAGTGCATATAGCAAGCCCACTGCTGGTAATACGGGTGGATCATACTACGCACCAGGAAGTTATAGCTGGGCAGTTGTTCCTTATAAGACACTATACGCACAAGTCGCCGGAGGCGGTGGTGGCGGTGGAGGTGGCTGTGGTGGTCAGTTTTTCACTTATGGTTGCGTCAACTTCTGTGCTAGTAGTGCTGGAACTGCTGGCGCCCAAACAAGTTTCAACGGCGTAGTCTCGAATGGTGGAGGCGGCGGTGCCAACTGCGGTGGTGCTGCGGGCGCTAATGGTGGTAATAACCAAAATGGCAATACAGGCGGCGGAGGATCATCTGGTGCGGGCGGAATTCCTGGCGGTGTTAACTGCTCTGTCAGTAATGGTGCCGCTGGAGGTAGAGGCGGTTTCGTCGAGATTTCCTGGACAAAAGCGGTAAACGGTCCTGCATATGGTGCCACACTTAACTTTAGCGTCGGAGGCGGCGGCGTGGGCATAGCTGATGGATGTAGAGCAGCGCCGGGCGGTGCTGGTGGTTCTGGTTGGGTTTATATTGCTTGGAGTTAATTCGATGAATCTAATAATAAAAATAGAAGACGGTAAACCCGTAGATCATCCTCTACATGAGGACAATATGAAGTTCTTTTTTCCTGATTTGGATGTCAATAATCCGCCAGAAGGATATGCCAGATTTGTTAGAAAACTTCCACCAGAACTCGATCCTATGCATAGAGTTGATTATGTAACTTACGAGTTGGACGAAGAACTATCACAAGAATATGGCACTCCTGTGTGGACAGACTTTTTTCATATCAGAGAAGTTACAGACGAAGAACTCATTCAGGAAGCACAAGAAACAACTAGACTTATGAATGAGAAAATGGCGGCAGATGTCAATGCACCAGTTCCTCCACCGGATGATGGCAAACTATATGTGTGGTCTAGCGTCACTAACAGTTGGATAGAAAAACCGGAAGACTTTGATGAATTAGTCAAAGAAATGGCAAGCAAGATGTTAGAGCTAGGAATTGTTGGTATGACTCCTGAACAAATTCAGAATCTTGATCCAGAAAGAAAACAGGCGGTTCAAGAGATAATTGATCAGCTAAACGCCGCATTCAATACCACAGTTATCAACGAAAGTATATTCCAATGGCCGAATACGTAGAATTTCAGATAGATCAAGGAACAGACTTTAGCACATACATCAATTTAAATGATGATGACACAAACTTGGCTCAAAATGTTTCTGGATATGTTGTGTCGGGTAAATTAAGACGGTCTCTAGTATCAGCTAATGCTGCTGAAACATTTAACTGTCAGATTACAGATCCTGCCAATGGAGAAATTATGATTTCACTGGCGGCCGCTAATACTGCAAATCTAAGACCAGGAAGCTACTTTTATGATATTCGAGTTGTTGATACTGAATCAAATAATGCAACGTCTAGACTGATCGAAGGAATAATCATCGTCTCTCCTGCAATAACGAAGTAACGACATGGGAACAAGAATAACAATCAAACCAAGAAAACAGAATGTCAATGTCACTGCTCCCGCTAAAAATCGCATTGCGATAAATACTGGAGGAGCTGTTGGTGGAGGACCCATCATCGACACTATTCAAGAGTTGAGAGATGTAGACGCTTCCGATGTAGATAACAATGAGACGCTAGTTTATGATGAGGTAAGTGGTAAATTTATTGTAAGAGAAATACCCATCATAAACGGAGGAGAATTTTAAGAAATGTCTAACACAAGAATCCAAATCAAGAGATCGAGCGTTACAACTACGCCATTAGGAGGTTCTCTTGCTGCGGCAGAACCAGCCTATTCTTACCTTTCGGAAAAGTTATTCATAGGTTCATCTGATGGAACAGCTTCAGTTGTCATCGGCGGTAAGTTCTTTATTGATCAGCAAAATACTATTTTTGATCTAGTAAATGCAGCATTCACCGTATCAAATTCGGGTTTTACCAGCGGCAACTCTATCTATTCGCTACTTAATCTAACGTTTAATACAACAAATTCTGCATATACTCTTGCTAATGCTAACTTCGATGTGACAAATGCTGCATACACAATGGCAAATGCCAATTATTTAGTGACAAATGCCGCTTTCGATGTTGTTAATGCAGCATATACATCTGCAAACGCTAACTATGTCGTAACAAATGCAGCATACACCTCTGTAAATGCAGCTTATGCCGTAGTAAATGCAGCTTATACTTCATCGAATGCTGGCTATGGTGTAGCAAATGCAGCCTTCGATCTTGCTAATACTAAATTTGCTTCTGCTGGCGGTACAATCACAGGTAACGTCAACATCGTAGGCAATCTCACACTTTCTGGTAACACTTTCATAGTAGATGCGGAAGTTCTAAGAGTTTCGGATCCTCTACTATATCTTGCTGGTAACAACTATTCTTCCGATATCGTAGACATCGGTTTCATCGCAAATTATAACAACGGTTCTGCCAATCTACACACTGGTCTTTATCGTGAACATTCATCTAAGGAATACTATCTATTCCAAGGATATTCTGAGGAACCAAGTGGAAATCACATCGATCCAAACGCTAATGGTTTCCAGTTAGCTGTTCTTAATGCTGACATTATTACCAGCAATCTTAGACTAAACGGTGCCAACACTTATGTTTGGATCAAGACAAACTTTGATACAACCAACTCTGCATATACACTAGCAAATGCTAACTTTAATGTCACAAATGCTGCTTATACATCATCCAATGCAAATTATACTCTAACAAATGCTGCTTTTGATGTTGTCAATGCAGCGTATACATCAGCAAACGCCAATTATGTCGTAACAAATGCGGCTTATACATCCGTTAACGCAGCATATCTAGTTGTAAATGCAGCATACACCTCAGTAAACGCTGGATATACTGTAGCTAATGCTGCTTTTGATACAGCAAATACAGCCGATATTCATGCAGCCAACGCTTCTTATGTCAATACTGGAACACTACTAGTAAATTATGGTGGTACCGGCCGCAATACCTTTAACACAAACGGTATTCTATTTGGCAATGGAACTGGTGGAATACTTGTCACATCGGCAGGTACCGAAGGTAATGTTCTACAAGTAGCTGCTTCTGGTATTCCACAGTTCGGAATGCTCGACGGAGGCAACTTCTAACAGTAATATTGGAGAATAGAATATGAGTGATCCTCAAAAGTTTATAAATGCTTACGTTGACAACGCCATGGGCATGATTCATGAACAAACGTCAACAATATTACAGTTAAAGACTCAAGTAAGAATTGCAAATGAAATTGTTTCCGAGAGAGATGCTTTGATTGCTTCTCTCCAGGAACAGTTGGAGCAATGTAAAAATACGGCGTCGGATTTATCTAAGAGTGTAGAGGAAGCAGATACAATCAAAGCATCTTATGAAGCTATTAAAAATAAAGTTTCACATATGGATGCTGTGACAGCACAAGCAAATGAAACAAAGCAAGCATTGATAGCAAAAAATGCTGAATGTGAAGTCTTAAAGCAAGAAATTGAAACACTTAAAATTGACAATGATGCATTAAAATCTGAAAACGATAATCTCACCAAACTGGTCCCGTCTGTCAAAAAGCTCATAAATAAGAAAAAGGTAATGGTTGAAGAAACACCTGCGGTTGTAGTAGAATCTCGACCAAAAGACGAGAATGACGACTTTTAATGGCAAACACAGTAATCAAACTTAAAAAATCATCAGAAGTTAACAAAGCGCCTTCACCAAGTGATCTAGACTATGGCGAAATTGCCATCAATTATGCCGACGGCAAATTATTCTATAAGAATACTTCAGGATTAATTGCATCTGTTTCTGGCGGTGGTGCTGGAGGTGATAACTTTGGTGTCGTTAACGTTGCGGGACAATTGCTCATTGCAGATACGTCCGGAGACTTTCTAACAATCAATAATGGTGACAATATTGAGTTGTCTGCCAATATCTTTAACGATTCATTCACAATTACAGCAAATCTTAAACCAGCATTTGATGTCGCCAACTCTGCTTTTGATGCTGCTAACAATGTCGGTCCACAAATTGCTCCTGCATATAATACAGCTAATGGAGCATACGATAAAGCTAATTCAGCAAATGTTCTAGCATATAATACAGGTATTGGTGCTAATAACTATGCTGGAGCAATGGCAAATGCTGCCAACTCTTATGCTTCTGCCACTTATTCCACACTAACACAACTGGGCGACAATTGGACAGTTACTAATGCTGCTTTTGGTAGCGCAAACTCTAGACTAGCTAATACATCTAATGTTACATTTGGTGGTTGGTTGTATTTTCCTGAAGATTCTAAACTTAGAATGGGTAGTTCTTCAAGTGATGCGCCTTTAGGTCAGCTTGAAATCAAATCTTCATCTGTTGTAAGAACATTACTAGCTAGTGATTCGTATTCGGAAATTAGATTTAACGATAAAAACAACACCGGAAATCCCGCTTATATTACATATTATCCTAGTGGAACTTTAGAAACAAGATTAGATGCAAATAATGGAGAAATTAGAGATTATTCCGATTTCTTTGTTTGGGGTAACTATAATTTAGGTCAGTATTCTACAGTATTTACTCTAAACTCTTTAACCAGACAAATAAATCATACTGGTAGTATGAACATCGCCAACTCACTTATTGTTGGCACCACAAATGTTGCACCGTCGTTTATATCCGCAAATGCCTATGCAGGATTTATGGCAAACTCTGGCAATGTGTTCACTGGATTAGTCTATACAGCGGTCAACTCTGCATTTGCGGTAATCAATGCAGCCTTTACAAGTTCTAATGCTGATTATACATTAACTAATGCGGCGTATACTTCTGCTAATGCCAACTATGTCGTAACCAACGCTGCATTTGCTGTAGCTAATGCAGCATACGGAAATGCTAACTCTATTGCCATATCTGCAAATGCCTATGCAGGATTTATGGCAAATGCTTCTAATACATTTGCCAGAACAATCGTTGATGCTAATCTAATTGTTGCTAGAGCATACACCAATACATCTGTTACGGCTGCCAATAATTATGCTGGAGCAATGGTCAATGCTGCAAATGCATACGCCAATTCTACCTATGTAAAGCTATCCAGTTCCAGTCAAACAATTTCTGGCGATCTTAGCATTACAGGTAACCTAAACATTCTTGGATCAACTGTAACACATAATACAGATAGTTTTGTCGTTAGTGATCCTCTTGTTCTATTGGCGAGCAACAATACTGCGGACGTTGTTGATATCGGTTTTATTGCTCACTATGCTAATGCTACTAACGACATTGTTCATACAGGTTTCTTTAGGGATCATGAATCAAAAGAATGGTTCATATTTAAAGAATATAATGTTCATGCATTGGATTATGATGGTCATATCGGCACCACTGGTAATAACTTTACAGTGGACGTTCTAAATGCCAGTCTTAGAACTAGCAATTTGAACCTTGGTGGTGCTAATGCTATTGTATGGATCAAGACCGCTTTTGATACTGTAAATGCAGCTTATACAAGTTCCAATGCCGACTATGTATTGACGAATGCGGCCTTTAATAGTGTTAATTCGGTGGCCATTGCTGCCAACAATTATGCTGGAGCAATGGCAAATGCTTCAAATACATTTGCCAGAACTATTGTAGATGCTAATCTAATTGTTGCCAGAGCATATACTAATACATCTACTACGGCAGCTAATAATTATGCTGGAGCAATGGCCAACTCTGGCAATGCCTGGACTCAATCTATCGTTGATGCAAATCTAGTTACTGCCAGAGCATATACTAATACTTCTGTCACATCAGCTAATAACTATGCTGGAGCAATGGCCAACTCTGGTAATGCTTGGGCTACTGCCACTTTTGCTACCATATCCACAGTTGCTACGAATGCTACATCTGCCAATAATTATGCTGGTGCTATGGCAAATAGTGGCAATGCTTATGCGGCCACAGTGGGAACATCAACTAATGCTTATTCTGTAGCAACATTTGCCACAATTACTAATGCGGCCGCTGCTTTTGCTTTTGCCAACGGTGTCGCTACTAATGTGACTGCTGCATTTGCCGCAGCCAATGCCGAGTTCACTTTTAGTAATACCATTTATGCTGCCGTCAATTCTGCCTTTGCGGTAATCAATGCGGCTTATACATCTTCTAATGCTGACTATGTATTGACGAATGCAGCATATACTTCCATTAATGCAGGATATACCGTCGCTAATGCTGCCTTTGGTCGTGCTAATACCGCATTACAGAACACTACTGGTACCTTTGCTGGAAGTTTGACGACTACAGGATCTCTTAGTGCAAACAATTTAATTGCACTAGCACAAAATGGCGCAGGAGAGGGCGGAGAACTTCGACTTGTAGGTTCCGGTTCAAATCCTAGTTGGATTATCGACTCTGTTGGCACATCTCTGAGACATTTTTCCGATCTGACTGGTGTTCAAACTGTATCATTTTTCAATCCTTTTGGTGGAGCCAATGCTGTCAACATGACAGTTGATGGCACAGCAACTATCAATGGTATGAATATTACTCCAACTATTGCTGCATCTTATACTGTAGCCAACGCTGCATTCGGTACTGCAAATGCTAGAGTCTCGTCCGTATCTGGAACCTCAGGTCGTATTACAAGTTCTGGTGGAACCGCACCAACGATTGATCTAGCAACTGCTGGTGCTGGTGCAGCAACTTATTCTTCTGGTATTTCTGCATTAACTGTTGATGCTTATGGACGTGTTACATCCGTTACTGGTTCAGCAGGATATGTTACTTCTTCCGGTGTTACCTCCGTGGCCGCTGGTACCGGATTGTCGGGAGGCACCATTACTTCCACTGGCACTATTTCTATGCCTAATGTTGGTCCTGGTGCAGGTTCATATTCTAGTGGTATTTCTGCTCTAACAATCGACGCTCAGGGTCGTATTACTGCGGTTACAGGTTCAGCGGGTTATATCACATCCTCAGGATCTATTACTGGTAGTGCAGGATCTGTTACAGGTCTAACGTTAAATAGTTCTGCATCTGCTATTAATCCAGATAACGTAACGCAAAATCAGTTAGGCTATAATAATAGCGTAAGTTTATTTGGACAAACTGACGGGGGTTTGTATTCATCAGCATTTAGTTCTGCTTGGATTCATCAGATATATGGTGACTTCAGAACAGGTCAAGTTGCAACTCGTGGTAAGAATAATGGCACTTGGCAAGCATGGAGAGTGCAACTAGATTCTTCTAACTATACTTCATATGCTCCTACACTAACAGGTTCTGGTGCTTCTGGAACATGGGGCATTAGTGTCACAGGTAATGCGGGCACCGTAACCAATGGTGTATATACCACGGGTGATCAAACTATTGGTGGAACAAAAACATTATCAGGATTACTTGTAGGAAGAGTTCCTACTACTAGCGGTGTCTCGGCAGGTAACGATACAGGATCATTTTCTATTAGAGGTAGCACTTCACTATCTGCTCACGTTTCGTTTCATAGATCAGGCGCATATGCTATTAATATGGGTCTTGATACCGATAACGTATTCAGAATCGGTGGTTGGAGTGACGGCGCTAACACTTTTAGATTACAACTAGCAGCACCTGGTGGAACTCATACTTTTACTGGTACAGTTTCCGCATCAGCGGATGTTCGTGCGCCAGTATTCTATGATTCTGTTAATACAGGTTATTATCTTGATCCTAATGCGTCAACATCAATAAGAACTGTTGGTGATTGGAGAGCAGATGCATCAGCTTGGACGGGTGAATTTGCAGGTAAAATCCAATATCATAGCAATCACTGGTATTTTCAGGCTGCTGCCGACTGGCGTTTCAGAAGTTCTGCTGGCGCTGACGTATTTTATATCAATCAATCAGGTCATATATTTACACCTATCATGTATGATTCAAATGACACCGGATGGTATGTGGATCCAACAGGATTTTTAAGAATTTCTGCTCTGCAATCTATTGGTACCAGCGGTAACTGGAATACAGATTTTACAAATACTCCTGCTAATGGACTTAGATATACTGGTGACTTGAATAGCGGAACAAACTGTCCTACCGGTGGCGGCTGGTGGTTTCTACAAAACTATCGTCACTCTAATTCTTCTAATTTTTGGGGCGTGCAGGTCGCTTGGGGTTGGGAAGACAGATCTAACAGACTGTTTACTAGAAACGTATCTGGTGGCTCTTTTGGCACTTGGCATGAATATTTAAGCACCACTGGAGCAACCTTCAGCGGTTCTTTGACGATGAGTGGTAATATTACAGCTTACTCCGATTTAAAACTTAAAAATGATATTCAGATAATCGATAATGCGATTGATAAAATTAAGCAAATTCGTGGTGTCACTTTTACTAGAAACGATCTAGAGGATAAAGAAAGACGTTATTCAGGTATTATCGCACAAGAAGTCGAAAAGGTATTACCAGAAGTCGTATTTGAAGATAAAGATGGTTTCAAGAATGTGGCTTACGGTAATATGGTAGGTCTACTAATAGAAGCAATCAAAGAGCAACAAGCACAAATTGACGAACTAAAGCGTCGAGTATGAAACAACTAAATAGACATGTTCATAAGGTAAGGGGATAAGGTTATGGCTATCACATACACTTGGAAAGTGACAGGACTTAAAACAGCTACGATAAATGATGCCTCCGATGTTATTGTTCAGACATACTGGGAGAAGATTGGTAAAGATGGAGAGTTTGAAGGTAAGTTTTTAGGTGCTACTCCATTTTCTATCAATTCTATGCCAGCAGGAACAACATTCATACCGTTCTCCGAATTGACGGAGGAAGATGTTCTAACGTGGATCAAAGCCGTTGTTGTTGGTTCATATGGAGATCATGTTAATTCGCAAATTCAGAAACAAATTGATGAAAAAAAGAATCCAGCAATAGAAGCTACTCTACCATGGGCATCAGCCGCAAATACTAACTAAGGAGTGAAAACATCATGGAAAATACTATCAAGATTGAAGTGAATCTAAATCAGATGAATATTATTCTAGCAGGTCTTGCCAAGCTACCACTGGAAGCAAGTCTAGAGACTTTTACTATTGTCCGTCAGCAAGCAGATGCTCAGATTCAGCAAAATCGTCCAGAAGGTCCTCTTGCTGATAAAGTAATAAACTAATTCGACAAGGATAATCTATGTCACTAAACAAACCAGCTAATAAAGAAGAACTGAAAGAATTTTGTTTGAGACAGTTAGGTTATCCTGTCATGCAAATCAACGTGGATGACGAGCAGGTAAACGATGCAGTGGAACTCGCATTTGAGTTTTGGAACGAGTTTCACTTCAACGGCACCGAACGAACATATGTAAAGCATCAGGTTACCAATACAGACAAGGTCAATCGTTACGTTACTGTTTCAGATTCTCTCATTGGTGCTACCAGAGTATTCAAGGTTGGCCAGAACAAGATGGCCATGAATATGTTCGACCTTAGATATCAGCTTCGTCTAAATGATCTATGGGACTTGTCTTCCACGTCCTATGTCAACTACTCTCTTACAATGCAGCATCTCGCCACGCTTGATCTAATCTTTACAGGCGAGACTCCGATTCGTTTCAATAGACTTACCGACAAGCTATACATCGATTGGGACTGGGATTCCGATATCAACGATGGCGAGTTTATCATCATTGAAGGCTTTGTCATCACCGATCCTACCGTATACACACAGGTATGGAATGATCGTATGCTAAAAAAGCTAACCACAGCTTATGTCAAGCGTCAGTGGGGTCAGAACATGTCCAAGTTTGACAAGATGCAGCTACCAGGCGGTGTAACAATGCGTGGCGCTGATATCTATGCGGAGGCGATGACAGAGATTAGAGAAATTGAAGAACAGATTAGAAATACTTACGAAGCTCCTCCTGGCTTTTTGGTAGGTTAGTATGCCTGTAAACGGATACTTCAATAACTTCCCAACACAGAATCGAATGAATAATGAGTATAGACTCATGGAAGATGTTATTGTCGAATCGATTCAGATTATGGGACAAAACATCTATTACATTCCTCGTGAGTCTTTTGACGCCGGTGATATGATCTTTGGTGAGTATTCAAAATCTAAGTTCGAAAAGGCATATCTGATAGAAGCATACCTTACCAATGTAGCAGGTTTCGAAGGGGATAATGACTTCTTCTCAAAGTTTGGACTGGAGATTAGAGAAACATCCAATCTAATCATCTCTATGCGGTCATTTAAAAAGATTTTGCCTTCTACAATAAGACAACGTCCACAAGAAGGTGATCTGCTTTTTATTCCACTTCTACAGAGTTTGATTGAGATTAAGTTTGTTGAACAAGAACTTATGTTTCATTCTCTAGGTAATAGACTTCCATTCGTCTATGAACTTCGCTGCGAGGCATTCCGTTATAGTCAAGAAGAAATCAATACAGGTATTGATGAGATTGATGAAGTAGCCGAAGAAGTTTCATATACAACCAAACTAACACTACAAACAACACCGGTAAATATTTTTAATACCAGCTACTTTGATGGTGAAGTTGTTTATCAATCTGACGATGGAACGTGGGCCAATAATTATGCCTCTGCTACTGTCAAAGAATGGTATAAGGCAAATGGTACAATGTTCTTATATAATATCGAAGGTCAGTTTAGAGCAAACGCTAATGTATACGGTAATACTTCACAGACAATATATCGCTCAACTGCATACGATAATCGAACAGATTTCAATCTATATGATGATTATGATAACGAAGAATTTGTTCAGGAGACAACGACTATTCTTGATCTATCCGAAATCAATCCGTTTGGAACGCCATAATGTTAGACAATAGCCACTTTTATCATCAACTAACAAGAAAGGCCGTTGTTCTATTTGGACGTTTGTTTGATGACGTTACGATTGTTCGTAAAAACGATCAAACAGGAAAAGAAACAAGTCGCTTTCTGGTTCCCATCATCTATTCACCAAAAGAGAAGATGATCACCAGATTGTTTTCTGATCCTGATCTACTTAGAAGCGTTGGTATGATTTTGCCTCGTATGTCATTTGAGATTACAGGAATCTCTTATGATGCTACACGAAAGCAAAACTCACTTCTAAGAGCAGCAAAGTCTAACACATCTACTCATGTTACCGCAAGCTATATGGGTGTTCCGTATGATATCACATTTGCACTAAACATCTATGCTAGAAACATCGACGACGGCACACATATTGTAGAACAGATTTTACCATTCTTCAATCCTGACTTTACCGTTGCCACCAATATGATTCCTGATCTTGGCGCTGTCAAAGACATTCCAGTCATTCTCAATAGCGTGGCCAACGATATCACATATGAAGGCGACTTTGATTCCATAAGATATATCAATTGGACTCTAACATTCACAATGAAGATGCACTATTATGGTCCAATCTCATATCCAAAGATCATCAAGACGGTTTATGCAAACACATACAACGATCCGTCTTTGCAATCTGGCTATATAACAAGACTGAATGTTATCAATGCAAATGGCAAGTTTAAGTCGGAAGATTTTGTATATACTGGAAATAGTTTTAAAACAGCGAATGCTTATGGTATTGTAGTAAGCTATAACGCCAATTTGGGCAAACTTGTTTTAGGTGCCACGCAAGGACAGTTTAGAGTAAATAATACGATACATGCAGTATCAACGAATGGTGTATGTCAGATAGCTTCCTTTGATGCTAGTCCGTTGCAATTGGTATCCATTAAAGTTCAACCCGATCCTATTACAGCGCAACCTGGAGACGATTATGGTTACGATGTTAATGTGACAGAATTTGGTGATAGCGATAGAGTAGCAACAATAACAGTAGATTCACTAATATACTCGGCGGATGATATGACCATTTCCGCTGATATCAATTAAAGAGAAAAGAAATGACAAAGCAGATAATTAACGTAGGTTCATCAGGAAATGATGGTACTGGTGATAAGCTAAGAATAGCATTCACAAAAACAAATCAAAACTTTGATGAAGTATATGCTAATCTTGCTGTTGTAACTTCTAATGTTGAAAATATTTTAAGTTCTTCTAATGTTTTTAATAATTATGCCAATACTGTTGGATTATCAGCAAACAACTATGCTGGTGTAATGGCAAATAGCTCCAACTCATATGCAAATTCTATTTCATCCAACATATCATCCTTTCTAATCGCAGCAAATGATTTTAGTAATCTTGTAAATACAAATTTTACAGTAACAAACACCGCTTTTCAAGTAGCTAATAGTGCATTCGATAAGGCTAATACTGTTGGCGTAAGTATTCCTGCAACTAGTAAAGGACAACCCGGTAATTTGCAAGGAATGTTTGCAGCTAATAGCACCTTTCTTTATTATTGCACCAGCGACTATGTTGACGGCGTTGCTGATATATGGAAAAGAAGTAGTTGGTCTGGCGATACCTGGTAATAACTAAATAAATACAAACATTCATAGAGTAGAGTATAATGGCAGACTTTTCAAAAGAAACAATCAATATTGGTTCCAGTTCTAATGATGGTACGGGTGACACCATGCGTGTCTCGTTCCTTAAGACCAATAATAACTTTACGGAACTATATCAACATGCGGCTAATCTAAGTGCCAACGTTGAAACATTGCAATCTGATCTAAATCAGTCATCTGGTGATTTATTGCTTCTTGGTGGGGCTGCGTTCGATCAAGCAAATTTGGCTTATGATTCCTCTAATAATTTAATTCTAGTTTCACAGACATCGATCATCATTGCCAATAACGCTTCCGATAGAGCAAATGAAGCTGGATCGATTGCCAATGCAGCTAATATTTTTGCTTATGGAAGTTTCTTTAATAGTGCTAATGCTCACACAAAAGCTAACGCTGCTTTCACAGTAGCCAATGCCGCATTCACTCTGGCAAATACTATTTCATTAACTAATGCTACCGCAGTAGAACAAGCAGAAAAACTTAATAGAGCCTATACAAAGGCTAATGATGCTTATGATCTTGCTTCAGGAACATATCTATTTTCGATAGGTACAGCAACCAATGCCGCAGCTGGTTTTACTAGAACCAATACGGTTTATGGATATCTCAATACAGCATCTTTTAAAACAAACTCAAACTTCACCGTAACAAACTCCAGCTATGTTCTAACTAATACAGTTTATGCGGTTCTCAATACAGCTTATTTGACAACAAACTCTGCCTACAGACATGCTAATGCCGCTTTTGATAACTCAAATAATAAAGTAAACATTGCTAATGGTACCGTTACTGGTTCATTTACCATTCAAGATACTGTAACAATCGATACCCATCACAACATTGTGGGTTCTGGTGCAACATTTAGAACTGGTGTAGCCAACTTTGGTGTTAGAATTTATCCTGGTGGTGGATCAGATCCCACAGAATCAACGCTAAGACTAACTGATTCCTCTTTTGCCACACTAGGTATATTCACAGCAAACAATACCGAAGTAACGATTGGATCAAACACGGCAATTCCTGTTATCGTTAGATATAACGGTTCACAGATGGGCAGATTTGATAACACGGGTCTATATGTCAGTGGTGAAGTTGCTGGATTTTATTCCGATGAAAGACTAAAGACAAATATTTCGCCAATTCAGAATGCTCTGGAAAAAGTTGAAAAACTCAAAGGCGTAACGTATACAGGTAATGAACTTGCTGCCAAGTTCGGTTTCACTGACACAAATGAGCAAGTTGGTCTATTATCGCAAGATGTAGAAAAGGTGTTGCCTCAGGTAATCAAGCACGCTCCTTTTGATCTAGCCGTAGATGAAAAAGGAAAACAATACTCTATATCCGGTGAAAACTATAAGACGGTTCAATACGAAAAAATTGTTCCATTACTAGTAGAAGCCATCAAAGAGTTGTCAGCTAGAGTAAAAGAATTAGAAGGTAAGAAATGACGCTACCCGCTAATGGTGTAATGTCTATAAGTTTGATTTCTACCTTATGCCGTGGAAGTAACACAGCATTTGGTATCACAAACGAGGACGCTCGCTGGCTGGCTGGCAAAGAACGTGGTGTTATCAAGTTCTCCGATTTTTATAGTAAGCCTGTGCCAGGAAGTAGAACATATTCAACTCCTGGCACATACACCTTTCTAGTACCCGCACATGAATCTCTTTCCGTTGATGTCAGAGGCGCAGGTGGAGGAGGTGGTGGAGGAGGTTATTGGTTTAATGCTATTCTAGCTGGCGGACCAATCGTCGCCGCATGTGGTAATCCTGGCGGCCCAGGTTCTTCATCATCGTTTGGTAATGTTATCGCTAACGGTGGTGATGCTGGTTCTAATGGTTGCGGACTAACAAGAGGCGCCGATGGCGAAGATGGCGGCGGTTCAGGAGGTTCAGTTACTACTGGTGGAGGTTCTGCTGGTGGTGCCGGTGGTGTTGCAAATAGAAATCAAGGCGTCGGCGATCAAGGCTTTGGCGGTAATGGTGGCGGCGGCGGAAGAACAACTAAGACTTATACATTTCTAGCGATCGGTAGTCTAGCTTGGAAAGACTCAG
>Ga0208089_1000014_pt1 | contig 56222 bp, 24 predicted proteins | sample LakMenEpi29Jun12_FD_150744 | JGI IMG/M metagenome (GOLD analysis project Ga0208089, IMG submission 150744) | Freshwater microbial communities from Lake Mendota, WI - 29JUN2012 deep hole epilimnion (SPAdes) | ecosystem: Environmental > Aquatic > Freshwater > Lake > Epilimnion/Euphotic zone ... | reverse complement strand
TCGTCGTATTCGGTTTTTTTTTTTTTAAAAAAATTCAAACGATATGTACATATATGATATTACGTAATAAAGTATTCCTTTTTTTAACGAAAAAAAAAAGAAAGAAAAGAAGGATGATCGCGTCCGTGTGGATTGTTTTATCGGTGTTGTTTTCGACGTGTCCGTATCTAGCGGATGCGGAATCGTTGGCGACGCAAGGTACGTGTTACAAAGGTTCGAGTTCGTCGTCGGCATCCGATTATCCGCCTACGGTGATCGGTTGCAATTTACGTCCGATCGATCCCGCCACGGGAACGTCCGAAATGTGCTACTTGAGGAAAGTGAAAGACTTGGATTTTTACGAAATGGGATGTACGAACGAGGTGTCTTGTCAGCGCATGGTTCAACAGGTCGCCGACGGTACCGATTTGACGTATTCGTCTGCCGATTGTTGTGTCGAAGTTGATTTGTGCAACGATTATCAAAATTTTCAGGCCGACGGTACCGGGGGAACGTCCGGTTCCAGCGGATTGAAACCTCCGTTTTCGACAAAGGAAGTGGGCTTCGCGTGGGGATCTCTTTTTTTGATGTGCTTTTGTTATGCTTTATACGTGAGTCTGTTGTACCAATGAGTCATCGTTATTTTTTTTTTTTTATAAATAATAAAAGATACATTTTATACGCCCGATGATAGGTATACGCGTCGGTAATAGATGTCTGAGCGTTCGTGTCGTTAAACATCATCATCATCATCTAAATTATCACGATGTTTATTATCGTAAGACATCTTTTACCTTACGAACGACAATCATCAAACCGTCGGTTTTTTTTATTTTTTAATAACTCGCGACATAAAGAAAAAAGAACGTTTTAAAATTCTCTACCGACGACGGTGCCTATGATGTTATAATTTTTATAACATCTCGAAAAAAAACTCGTCGACTTTGAGAACGATCCGTTGATACAATAGTCCACCGGCATAAACGCGGCCGGATCGTTCATCAAACCGTCCGGATCGTTCAATGACGCGTAACGCGCGTCGTTTGCGGTGGCGTCCAGTACGTCCTCCTTGTAAGCGTATGTCGCCTTCATGGAAATACCGTATTCGCCGATGTTTTTCGGGTCGGCAAGAAATTCGATGAGACTTTTGATGCTGTAAAAATAAGCATAACACTGCAAAGAATCGTGGGTAACGACGTCGAGCAAGATGTGCAACATGGCGGAAGACACGATGTTTTTTTTATGTCTTATGATCTTTTCCTCCACGTTCAATACGAGCGAGTAAGCGTCCAACAACGATCTCAAATGCGCACCCGAACGGCTAGCCACGCACATGCTCTGCGTGCTGTGATATTGATTCGTTTCGAATATAAATACGGCGTTATTACCGATACTAAAATTATCGTTAAAACGGTGAAATTTATCGTCAAACGTACAGATCGTCGCCACCAGAACCGTCTTCGTCGCCACCAGAACCGTCTTCGTCGCCACCAGAACCGTCTTCGTCGCCACCAGAACCGTCTTCGTTTACGACGATTACAGACGACGACGCCTTTTGTTTCTTCGCGTGCGGTTCTAAGGTATCATCGATATCGTCGTGCGGAGCTCGTTTCATGTTGCCGGGTTTCGAATGAACGATTTTTTTAAAACCCACGATGAGCGCATCCAGAGTCTTCCGTGCGATCTGGAGGCCCTAGCAAAGGGGTCACGAGCGCATATCATGCTCGTGACCCCTTCGAGGGGTGGCGTATCTTAACAAAAGGCGCACGGTAAACGCAACTTTAACATTTTTAAAAAAACACCAAGCTCCTCCGATATGGCCATACGCAGCAAGATTTTAGACGAAATGATGGAATCGATGGTTTTGGATCGCACCCACCCTTATCACCGCAACGCGAACGATGACATTATCGTTATTTCGGACGATGAAGAAGACGGCGACGTCGTCGATGCGACGACCAGAACGCGAACCACGGTTCGTTGTTTCGGGGAAACGGACGATGGTTTGTTTGGCAGCGTCGGAAAGTACGTTTCTACGCTGAAACGGGAGCTCAGACGAGAACGTAGAACCGCCGCCTCGGACGTCGCGCTTCGAGGCAAAGAACGCCGCTTGAAACGATTAGACGCTCGTTTCGGCGCCCGAGCATCGTCGTCGGTTCGGTTCGCGTCGGATCCCGTGACCGACGTTTTTTTGCCAAAATCTCGAACGGACGATAATTACGCCATCGTCAGGAACGCGTCCGGAAATCTCTCGTTGTTCGGTATCGATCGTCGAAACCGAACGTTCGACGATATTTTTGCAAACTTGGCGATCAAAGCGACCTCTTTCGCTTTGATCGCGCAAACGATACGCGAAGCCACGCACCCGTTGTTGTTGTTATCCTTCGACGACGACGACGACGACGACAAGAAGGAAAAGAACGCGGCGTCGCCGATGAACGGATCGTTGGCGTTGGCGAAAAGCATGTTGGAAGAGCTGACGGCGAACGATGCGCTGTTGTCTCAATTCGCGAAGGCGCTAAAATCGTTTTTGGACGGTTTCGACGAAACGTACGTCAAAGGTATTCGCGCGGGCGTCTTCGAAGACGACGGTTATTGGGAAGATGCCCGACTCGATCGCGAGTTTGGTCCCCTTCGCGTGGTCGAAGACGACGACGATGAGGATGCGATTCGCGAATCGATATCGTTGACGTCCGAATATCCCTACGAAGAGACGATCTTGTCCATGTGCGACAAGGTGCTCAAGATGAAAGGGATAGCGGTCGAATTGTTGAAAGAATTCGAACCGCGTATCATTCTAGCCGCGGACGAAGATTCCTCCATGGCCGACGACGAAGACGAGGATATGGCGACGTTTTTGAACGTTTCTTCGTTGGCCACGGACGTCAACGCTCAACATTTGATTTCGTTTTTTCTTCTTTTCAAACGCGCAGCCGCGACGGTTTTGCGCGAGTATCCCACGCATTGGAGATACGTTTCGGCCATATTCGTCGCTTATGCCAAACGTTCCAACGTAGACGATGCTCCGGCCTACTTTGGAAGCATAGAAGAAACCGTGGAAAACGTTCCAGAACTCAACGAATGGAAGAAAGCGGATGATACGATCAGAAATTATTTTCAAAACGCCTTCGATACGATGCAAGACATTGTAAAGATGGATTAAAACCGTGCTACCATTGTTGTTTTAATATCATAGTTCTCACACGCGTTGTTTGAACGAATACGCCACGTCTTAAATAAAATATTTCTTTTTTTTTAACACGATTGTCATCGTTATGCGTCTTTTGCTTTTTTTTTCACAGCACCGACGATCGATGGTGCGCTAGCGAGCGTGTCGACGATGTTTGAAATGCGTTTTAACGGTCAAACAAATGCGAAAACCGCGCAACTCTTTATTTTTTGCGCGCGCATGGGCACGCGTGAGCATGATAAAAGAGGGAGCGGAGACGGAATATATTTTTAAAAAATGTCAAAAGCGAGCGGCCGCAGCACCTCCCGGCCGGTCGGACGAGTCGGAGTGACGAAGGGGCGATCGTCGGGACCTTCTATGATGAAGCCTAGGATCAAAACGAACACGCCGTACAACAAGAGGCTCGACGACGAAAGGGTCATGACGACGCGCTTGGCGAACGATGCCGTTGTGTTTTCGAACGTGGCAGAGAAGCTTTCGCGCTACGTTTTGAAAAAACGTAGATCGTCGTCGTCAAAAACGGCCGAAGTGATGGCCATCGTCGTGGCCGAAATGTATCGCGACGCATCGTGCCCCGTTGCTGCTACCGTCAACGGGGGCCTCCTGTTGGGAAATTGGAGGGACGTTTGTTACGTGAGTCAAACGCGAGAAGAAGGCGACGACGAAGAAATGTTGGATCGTACGACGCGTATGTTTTTCATTTTTTTTTAAAAAAAAACTAAACGTTGTTTTAGCGAACGGCATTCTACCGCTATTGGAAGGATGGGAAGCGATACCCAGAGATAGAATTTTGGAAACGAACGAAGAAGCGTTAAACAAGCTCGGATCGTTCGTCGAATTGATCAGACCTCAAGATCCCGACGACGACGATCGATTCGTACCTTACAGCATAGTCAAAACGATCGGTTCGCCGCATCAAACGGAGGACGGTCGGTTGGAAAGGGACGTGACGTTGGAATTGAACATTCCAGCGGAAATTGCACCGTTCGAAGATACGGTGGAAACGTTGATGGGAGACGTGGCGAAGTTGTCGGAAATATTGAACGATTGCTTGCGCGTACATCGTTACGAGAGTTTTGTGTTAAAATCCTTCGAAGACGTAAGCGTCGAAGGAAAGGCGACCAAAGCGTCGTCGTCGTCGTTGTGGTTTTCTTCGTTGTTGCCGGTTCAAAAAAACGAAATTGAAAAAATGTTGTCCTTGTTTGACGTTCGAGAAAGGATCAACGAACAATTAAAAACGATCCGCGTATCTGCGGAAAACGTGTTCAAGACGGGCGAAGGTAAAAACGGCACGAACGTTTTTTCCACGGACGAACAATTCGGAGACCTGTTGAACTATTACGCTCGACATTTGAGCGATTACGCGTTCGCTTACGAGGATGAACATCGTTCCAAAGAAAATGTTGACGATAGCGTTTGTCGCTGTTTGAGCGACTGCAAAGATTGGAGACCGTTCTTGGCGTTGTTTTTGCCGATGTTTGACGATTTTAACACCAAAATTTTAAAGTCGTTGTCGACGATCACGACGTTGAGCAAAACGATCAATTTGAATCCAAAATCGGAGTTGACGTGCAAGGAAATTCCAAAGTTCAAAACGTTGGTTTCGGAATACGCGATCGTGTTTGAAACGTTGCATCGTTGGTGCGATGTCATCGTGTCGCGTTATCCGGAAACGTGGCGCATCGGTTGCGCCATACTTCAGGAACATTCCGCGGACATTGGAGCGCACAAAGAGGACGATCATCCCTTCAAGAACGTGTACGACGTGTTAAGCTGCAGCAACACGATCTCGGCAATGAAGAGTTGCGAAGAAAATATCAAATCCTTTGCATACGATGGCGTCGGCGTATACGCTTCGTTTTCGAAGCCCTTCTTACCACAAACAACGTCGGTATGAAAAAAAACCGATGAACTCGTTGGTTATTGTTGTTGACGACGTCGTTTCAATTGTTGTAAATGACGCGTGTAATATGATTAATAAAAATGATGATTTTTTACATTTGTTTTTTTTTTTGATGGTTGGTTCATCATCGTTTTAAACGACGATGAAAAAAAGTAGGGGTCACGACCCTCGTGTGGTCTCGTGACGCGAACGTGGGTACATGTGCATCTATTTTTTCTAAAACAACAACTACAACCACCACTACCGAGGATAATGTCTACCGATACGAGAACCAAAGCAACCAAGAGAAGCCGCCGCGAAGCAAAGTCTAGCGATGTGCAAAAACCGACCGTCAGAGCTGGCAAACGCGACAAGAAGCGCGTGAAGGGTAAGTTTAAAAAAAACCCGTAAACATTCATTCTTACGATGATTTTAGGAGAAGTAACAAAGAAGCAGAAGGATCAACAGAAGCAACAGTTACCGTTCGGAACGATGACTGGCGATCATTTTATGTCGTCGGTAAAGAAAATGTTCAACGTGTTGACCGGCCTTTGTTACAACAACAAAGACGAGGAGAACAAGATCGATTTCGAAGTCAACGCCATGTTGCGCGAGATGGCGCAACAATCGCTTCCGACACGTGTGGAGGAACAAATCATCGTAACTCCGGAAGAAGCATCCGACATGCTGTCCTCTTTGGTGGAATCCATGGAGGAGGAGGAGGAGGAGGAGGAGGAGGAGGAGGAGTCGACGATGTTTAACGTGGACGCCATGGTGGATACGATGGTGGTCACCAGACCCGTAGAAGCGTTTTCTTTGCACAAAATTCAAAGTCCTCCGTTGTCTCCGCCCATCAACGGCCCTCGATCTTCTTTGTACGGCGGGAACGATGGTTTGAAATGGCACGCCTATACGGTCAAAGGCATGGCTGCCCAAATTACGGCCAACGGCGGGGTCTTGGATGCCGGCGCGTTCGAAGAAACGAAATACTATCATCCGACGGTGCGTCGTTACGACAATTCGGTACGAGAATATTCGTCGACCGATGATGAGTCCGAAGAAACGTACGCGCAAAGACGCAAGGAACTGTTCGAAGGTTTCAAACGCGTCGGTTCCATCGTTTGTTTTTTGAGCGCCAAACAACTCGTGGACCTTTTCAAAGATCGTTTGACGCAAGAAGACGTGATGAAAACGATCGAACGCGTTCCTTCGACGCATTCCTATTCCTGTTTCAAAAAGGAATACAAAGCGCGCGACGGCGAAGACGTCAAATACAAATGTCACAGCGCCACGCGAGTTTACCTGTTGACGGAGGTCGTGTGCGCTTTGGAACGCGAAAGACCCGACGCCAAGGTTCGACACCGTCGGGGCGGCGTTTCCGAAAAGGTGACGCGCATGTTGGAACGATGCGCTGCAAAGTACGTCGAAACGGACAATTACGCTTCGGGGATCATCAAAACGATAGAAAGAGCGATAGGCGTAGATGTTTCCTCCAACGAAGAAAAAGCCAAACGTTTCAATACCGAAGAAGATCGGGCCACCTTGTTGACGACGACGAAAAGCAACGTTCCGTCGTTGCAGGCCTTGTGCGTAAAGAAGATCGTTTCTTCGAACATGTCGGGAATGTTGGGTCCCAAACACGTGCCAAACGAACGATCCGAAGGGTTGGACGTTCCCTTTTTGAAGAGCATGTTGTGGCCGATGGAAGTCCCTTCGTTCGAAACCGACGTCATTTTGACCAGGATAAAGAAGATTTTCGAAGGCGTTTCTCTAAAGACCGAAGAGACGAAGAGCATCTACGATGCGACCATCGCGATCAGAGCGGAGATACCGAACAGAGATTGTTTTTACCACATCTTCACGAAGAGATGTCTCGATTTGCATTTCGAAAGGGAATGTTCGTTGTTCGAAGAAGATTTCGATCTCGACGAAAACGAATGTTTGTTAATGTCGCGATTCCGAGAGTGTTTTCCAGAAGGTTACGCGAGCGCGGAAACGATGATGCGAAGAGTCAACGTCGGAAAGTTCGAATTTGTAAAATATTTTATTTGTTATCGCATTTCCAGATCGGCAGGATTCGCCATCACGCCGATCTACGCGCGATCCGATAAAGATCATTGTTATTACGGTGTACTCGATTGCCGACCGCACAACGACGGTAACTCCAAAAACGTATCCCAATACGCGTTGATCAACTTTGTGGACGACGTTCGATATTGGCGAACGTCGAATAACCGATACCAATATACAGGTTGGAACGAATCTTACCGTTCGTACATACACAGAAAGAACTTTGTCAGATACATTTCGAACGTGAAAACGTTAACCAAAAAGAAGAAACCCACTCCGGTGACGTTGAAAAATTACGGCAAAGCTCACAGCGCGAAAGACGACGTGGAGCCTCTCTCGTTGGAAGAAGCCAAAGCCGTCGTTTCTCTTTTGGATGGTTACAATTCGCATCGTCGATACATGTGTCACGCGTTGAGAATGATCGTGGACGCGTTCGGCGTGGAACCCGTAGAAATAACGCAACAGGCGGACGATTCAAAGCGCATCTATTTTAAAAAGATGGCCGAAGAAAAAAAGCATTGCGCCTCGTTGCCAACATCGTTGTTAGGATTGCAAAAAGCATAAATAATAAATATTCATTTATATCGTAAACGTTGTCATCACTTCTCTTCTTCTTTTATCGCTAATTCATCGTACGCGACTACGACGATGTGTGGAAAAAACAGGCGTCGTCGTTGTGTTATCGTTTATTTCGAGTTAGCTCGAGATCGTTTATTCCAAGGTACGCGTAGTCGCGATCAAAAACGAGAAGGTCACGACCCCATGCGCCTGTCGTGACCCCTTTTAAAGTACACGTGCGTCGCACCGAGGATTTCACACGTCCCGTTTTTTTATACAAAAATTTCGGTGAGCTTAAGGACGCAACATCTCTCGATCAAAACGACCATGTTGAAACGCAAGGAAAGAGATTTTGAAGAAGACGTAGATTTTGAGCGAGAAAACGATGCCAAAAGACCAAAGACGAACGGTATGTAGTAAAAAAAAACTCATCGTTTTGTTTGACGCGCACGTCTAACCGATCGTTTTAGATGGAACGGAAAGAAAGGAGACGACGATCGAAATTATCGATCTCTGTGGCGATGACGACGATTACGTGTTGGCGGTGGAGGAGGCGGAGGATGCGGAGATGGCGACGATCGACGATCGCGCCGATGCGACGAATTTTTTCGAGGTGGTACCGAGAGAAATCATCGTCAACATCGTTTCGTTTATGGGAAACGCGAGGGAGGAGAAGGACGAGTTGAAACGATTCGAAATACATCAAACGCAAAGACGTTTTTGGAAGGCGTTGATCAGTTCGTCGAATTTTCGCAATTTCTCGATCACCAACGAAGGCAAAGCGATGGCGGAAAAGTTGTTTTTAGAAACGATCAAGGTTCCGCAACGTTTGTTCGAAAACCTGACGGACACCATCGACGACCACGCCAACACGTGCGGCGGTTGCAAAGAAGGGGTGTGGCACGCGTTAAATATGCATTACCATTCGTATTCTAAGGACACGTTCAAGTTCAATATGACGACGATGGCCGGAAACCCTTGGAGCAAACCCGTAAGGGTTTACAACGATAAAAAATTGGGAGACAAAAAGAGAACGTACAGGACGGTGTACCAACCCAGCATGGTATACGAATCCGACGTCGACGTCATTCGCATATGGCATTCGAACACGAGAGATTGTAACATCGGTCATCCTTTGGGGTGCAAATATCCGGGAGCGACCATCGAGATCAACTCCGGGTTTAAACACTACGACGTTACGTTTTACTTGGACGAAAACGGCGAGATTCACAGAGAGAATGGCAAGCCGGCGGTAACGTTCGCCCATACGGGTTGCAAAATTTATTGCAATCACGGCTTAAAATCGAGATCGGGTAAACCGGCGGTGATTTACGGCAACGGCGGCTACGAATATTACAAGAACGGGGTTTTGCATTCGGACGAAGCGTCTTCGGCGAAGCAGCCCACCGTGTGGCGAGCCATAGGAAAAACGGTCGTTCCGTTTTCCAGCGACAACAAAAACGGTCTCGCAGAGTATTGGACGAACGGCGCGAGAGACGGCGGGAAAACGGATCGTCCCGCCGTCAAGTATTACGGAGGACGCCAAGGACTTTCCGAAGCCTACTATCGCGACGGCTTGTACGATAGGGACGAAGAATTAGGAGCCGCGGTCGTATTGAGGAACGGCGGGCAGACTTACTACAGCAAGGGTCAAATTCATCGTCTCAAAGGTCCCGCCGTCGTTCATCCGAACGGCGACGAAGAATATTACATCAAGGGTTCTCGAATGACCAAAACGCAACACGCCCGCATCGTCAAGTCGATGACGCAAGGATGATGATGATGATGAAGAAAAAGAACCGCATCGAAAGTACCCCAGCTTTTGTAAAGGGGAATGATCTCGGTTTGGCAATCGTCAAAACGAAATTGAATAAAATACCCATTTAACATCAATTTGTGTGCGTTTTTTTTTGTACGGCTCGTACAAAAGTAAGTCAAATCGGTGCCGTTCGTTATTTTTGTGATGGACGATTATCGTCGTTATCTATCGGAGAGCGACGAAAATTTTGGAGGTCGCGTATCATAAAAAAGGCATGCGCCGTCGATTCGATGTCCGGTGGTAAATATTACGATTACGCGACAGACAGACAAACAAACAAACAAACGAGGAATTATGGTAAAGACATAAAACTTTCCCAAACGCAACGCAAAATCGTACGCGATAATTGGTGTATCGTAAAATCGTTTATCGTATTTTTTAAAAATACGACGATATTCTCAAAATAAACGTTCCGCGTTTTTACGTAAGGTTCATTTTTTTTATTAAAAAAAAAAAATCAAAGACAAACGCAACATCTCTCGAGATGAACCGCGAGGATATGGTATCATCGCGACTTTGTGAACGATTTGGGACGGTATCGTTATCGTCGGACCTGGTTTCGGACGTACGACGATTGGAAGACGACATGTCGCGTCTTTCGATGGAAGAGGAATTTGATTTTTACGTACGCGTACTGTGCTCTTTAAAACACGCAAACGTCAACGGCGTCGTCGATGCGATGGGTTGAATCGTGCATATTATCGTGCAAAAAAAACAAAAGTCGTATCGCGCATGACGAAAGATAAATATAACACATCTCGTATAACGCGATGATAAATAAATTAATAAACGAACAATTTTGAAAACGAACGGTTTTAATCGCGATATACTACCGTAGCACGAAGTTGGAAGATCGCGTTTTTGAGGTTTATTTTAAATAAAAGGTGCATCGTACATCGTCGACCCGACGTTGACACGCATCTTTTTTTTTTATGGTGGGGATATAAAAGGAATCGGAATTTTGTTTTTTTGAAAAAAAATAAATTTCGACGGACAAGGTCCGTCGTCTTTGAGATTATTATTATGATGATTAACGCAACGAGATCAAAAATGTACAAAACGAAAAACGACGACGAGCGATTATTGCCGACAAATCGAAGATATCGATGCGACGGTCGCGTCGACAACAACAACAACAACAACAACAACGACGACGACGACGAAAACGATGTATTTTTGAAGATGCACAAGGTCGATCGTCGATTGTGGCGTTACGAATCGAACGACGACGCGACGACGCCAGAAAGAAGAAGGAGGAAAATATCGAAACGAAAAAGAATAAACGAAAACGGAAACTCGATTTACGCGGACGACGACGTCAGCATGACGGAAGAAGAAGGTGAAGACTATTCGCGCGGATTGCGGTTCAAAAAACAAAGAACGACGGGTCGTTACGACGGCGATGATGACGCGAACAAGACGATATTTTCCTACATGTTGCGTATCGATAAGATTTTTTTTTATCAAAACCTATCGAGACACGTCGATTTTTACACGAACGTAAAAACGTTGCGATTGGTTTGCAAGTCTTGGAACGATTGGTTGAGCCTTCCGGAACGTTGGGAAAGTCGAATAGACGCGTGGTCCGTCGTCGAAGACGACGACGAACCGCGCGAAGATAAAATTATCACCGACGATCGGGCGTTGACGATCGATTACGCGTCGAAATACGGTACCGTACCGATCGTTCCGATGATGCGCGCGTTTTTTTACGTGGTCGGATTGAGGGTTCGAACGAACGACGACGCAAAATGCGTCGTATTGAACGACGCATCGACGCGTTGGATTCATCGCGCGTTGGTGCCGTACGGTTCGGATCTAACGTCTTTTGTTTTGAAATTCGCGACTCGACTGTACGATTCGAGAAGAAACGATTTTAAACCGCGCCAAAAAAAAGAAGAAGAAGACGCCATCGATCGTAATCGATGGCGTTCGTTACTTCGGTCGACGAGCGGAACGACCGACACGGTGTCGATGATACCGGATACGCGTCGATGCGTATTTTCTTTCGATTTTCTGAGGTATAACGTATTGGAAGCGTTAAAAATGTTGAACAAAACGATGGTGGTGAACGTCATGACGGACGCGGTTCCCAATCCGATGAAAAAAACGACAAATGCCGCGAGCGCATACGACGCGCATTTGTTTATAACGAAAAACGTATCGTTTATCTTTGAAAAGATACCTCTATTATTCATGACGACGACGACGACGACGAATAATAACGCCAACACGACGTATTTGAACGCGATATCGAAATGGAACAAGTATATCGTCTCGTCGTCGTCAAAAAAAAATCGAAAACGCGTCGTCAACGAGGGGAACGATGAAGAAGAAGAATATAAAAAATTAAAAAACCGTCACGGTTGGTGTTTTTTTTGGATGTACGACGAAGAATTATCGGGCGACGATGGATCGTTGGGATTCGAAGCGTTAAAACGGTTCGAAGACGAACCCTCACGTCGTAACGCGGAGTCGTCGTCGCCGAGGTTTCGTCGATGTAAACTATTGGAATACGTGAGAACCGCGAGAAACGATTCCGACGAGGTGATTTCGAAAATCGTCGAACAGTTCAAAACCTTCGACGAAAAAGATTGTCAAAACGATGCCGAATCGAGCGAATTGAACATGGGTAACGTGTTGCGTCATTTTGAAATTTTATCTCGAATCGCTTTGACCCGCTCGAACCGAAAATGTCGCATCGTCGCCAACGACGACGGTCGTTGTTCGGACGACGTGCCACGCGATTTTAAAACGCTGTATTTTGCACCGCTCGTTTGGGCCGTGGAAGGTTTGATCAACAATACGGACGACGTGCGATGGGTGAGCATGCTCGTCAAAATATTGTACACGTTCATGAACGTGTACAGTTGTCGCGATAAAAACGTCGAGCGCGCGTCGGTAGACGATGTGCAAACGAAGTTTATGTTACGATGTTTGCCTTCGGTTATAGAAAAAACGCAACGCATCATGGTCAAATATTCCGCCGCTTCGAACGATCGTCGCGACCGAAGCGTTTTGGACGTGCAAACGTCGGAAATGATGGCGAGTCACTTGTCCGTATTGAGAAATAACGAAATCATCGCAAATGCTATCAAGGACATTGGCGAGACGATAACGAGTCGCATATGCGACATGCGATCCCAGATGATTTCGTGTCGAACGAACGGCGACGACGACGATACGAAGACGAAGCGGTTTTTGACGATCAGAAACAAATTCGACGTTTGCAAATACATGCTCGATTTTATGAAAATGTTTTTAAAAAACCCAACCGCGCTAAACGAAAAAACATTCGTCGAGTGAACGTCGTAACATACGCGCGCATGTGTATATTTATATCATTAGTAATAGCATTATTATTGTTTCCATGTTTAAAACATACGTTTCGGATTGAATAAAAAAAAAAAACATTTGACGGTCGCGATGCATCGCACGTCCGAATCGCTACTTTTATCGTCTCCTCCTTTTCCTACGACCGACGACGGTAACGATGCGAAAAAGCAACGTCGGCGGACCGTTTCAAAATATCAAATTTACACGTGGTTGTCGTTGGCGGATTTTAATAACGTCGTTTCGGAACGTCGCGATATCGACGACGACGACGACGACGATACGAACAGGTGTTGTTTCGTATCGCGCGACGACGACGACGACGACGACGGTTTTTGGTGTTTGCAAGTAGTGCACGAAGACGAGGGCGGATTGAGCGACGCGTTTAAAACGTGTTTGATAGAGTTGTTGCCCGCAAAAATCAAAGACGTACACCAACGTCGCGTCAAATTATGCAAAGACGATGCGCGTTATTTTTTTTTACACGAATTCAAAGTGCGGCGTCAAAAAGACGTTTTTTACGTCACTCAATTTTTGAAGGCGCTGAACGTTAATTTCAAAATTATTCGTCGTTTTAACGACAAAGACGACGACGACGAGAAACAACGGATCGATTGATTTTTTTTTTTTATTCGTGTTTGATTTATTCGAAAAATAATAAAAAAAAATGTATATTTGTGACGATGGCGTGGTTTCGGACGGTGTCATCACCGTGAAAACGATTGCGGATGACGCGGCAGCGTGGAAACGCAACGTGAACTCGGTGGTTAAACGCATCCACGAGACGTTGGTCGTGCGATGCATGTACATGACTCCGCCGATAGCGTGTTGCATTTCGGAGAGAGAATTGAGCGATTTTTTCGGCGAACGCGTTTCGTTGGCGATAGAAAGGATAAATAACGTTTTAATAGCGTTGGGATTCGGCTGCGATATAGTCGCAGAATGTAAACGCGTCGGTTCGTGGTATTCTTCAAAAGTCGATCGAAAAGTTTGGACGTGGCGAGCGAACGAGGATTACGCATGTCGATTTGCGCACCGCACGATCGTCGATATATAATATTATATATTTTTTATTGGCGTCGTTACGAAAAAAAAATATAAAACGGCGCTACAACCTCTTTTTTTTTTTAAAAAAAAAGGGTTACGAGCGACAAAAAAAGAGAGGTACGGAGAGAAGAGTCATGTTGCTTGTGGTATTGTGTTTGGTGGCAACGTTTGAATTTTCGGTGGTGACGAGCGCCGATTGTACGGAAGAAACGGCATGCGAGTGTAGCAAAACCCTCGCGCTGCATCGCAGTTTGGACGTGTCGGGTATTCCCGAATTTTTAGGAAACGAATTGAAAGTGTGCGTTTACGATAAGGAATTTTCAAAATACTGCAAACCCGGCGAGAGCAGTTGGGAGGATTGGGCGTCTTTGGTTTTGGATCACTCGTTGAACGCCAGGTGGGCCAAACTTTTGACGTCGACCATGCACGGCGCGGAACACGCCGACGTCGTTCCCAAATTCGTCGTCATCGACGAATGGTTGCGCCAACCCGATTGGCCTCCGGTGATTCGTAGCGAAGACGAGGACGAAAAAGAAAACGCGTGTTTGTCGTCGCTTTTGCGAGGCGATTGCGATTTGGCCATTTGCGACATTCCGTTGGAATCGCAGTGGTCTTGGTCGCGCGTATCGCCCCTGTCGGTCGACACGATCGATTATTCCGAAGAATATTTAAAATCGATCGTGGTTTATCCGAAAACGAGCGCTTGCACCACGGATGCTACTTCTGATTTGTGCGGAAAATGCGTTCACGTGTTGAAGAACAGCACCGAACATGCGTTGTTGTTGGGATTGAACGATGTTGGCGGCGTTTGTCACGAGGATCCGATCAATATCGAAGCGTGGTGCGAAAAGGTTCACGAACGTTTCATGGAACGGTGTGCGCATTCCGAGTCGCCGTGTTTTTTGGCTTGGGAAGCGGACGATTATTGGGAAGAAGTTTGCATGCGCGAGCCCGGTTCCACGTGGTTCAACGAAAATGCCGATCTCGACGGTCCTTCTTCTTCGATCGTTAGAGAATATCGATGCGATAAGACGCGATTGACCATGCCCGCCCAAGGGTTGACGTGGGCGATTCGCAAAACGATAAAGGGTCGTCCCGAAAAATTCAAGCGAGCGATCGTCGAGGCGAGAGAAGCCGTATATAGGTCGCGATGGCTTTCCAAATCGATCAAAAATTACGAAGACGCGTGCGAAGTAAATAGAATGCGATTCGATTCGGGATTATGTTGTCCTTCGGAAGAATTACAAATTCAAGAATGTGCGTTAAAATCGCAATCGTGCGCCATTCCAAGTACGCAATCCCGTTGTATTTGGGGATAATAATTGTGTTTATTTTTCAAAAAATAAAATCATCATCGTTCCATCATCTTATTTTCGTTTTATTTTTTTTTTTTTCGATAAAACACGACGATAATACGTAAACGGCGGACGGATAATAAAAGAAGAAGAAGAAGAAGAAGAAAAGTTTTGTTAAAAAAAACGTAACGTGCAACACGTAAATACGAGCGATAAATAAATAATAAAAATTCCGAAATTACAGGCGACGGGTCGTCTGTTGAGGTTGATCGCTAACGGCAATAGCAATGAAACACGCACGCGCACGCGATTATGAAGACGACGACGACGATGATAATCCGTTCACAAGCATTCAAATGGGAAGATCCCCGTCCCAACAAGGCCGCTTGGGTCGGATGTTATCCAATCTAAACTTGGATTCGCAACAACGACCACAACCGTTTTTTCGCGTCGATGACGATATAAATACTACTGCGAGCAGACGTCGCAAAAAAGCAAAACCGACGTTGGTCTCTCAAGACGGTCGTTTTTATAGACCTTCGGTTGCGAAAACGTGGTACGAAGACGATCGTTTATGGCGCACCGTAGATTCGGTGCGTAGGAAAACGATACCGCGTAACGCGTACGGTAATCGTTTACCGTTCGTGTTCGACGCGCGAATAGACGTTGCGACGGAAGAACGCAATCCGTTCGAAGATTTATTTCTTGGACGACAACAACAACACGATAAAACACCTTTGGACGACGATGTCGAAGTAAATAAAAAGACGACCACCGTGGTGGTCAAAATGAGCGATTGTCACGGTTCGATATACGTTTCTTCTTCGTCGTCTTCGTCTTCTTCGATCGATTCCCACGAAGATGTTAAAGAATCGATCGTTTTCGAATGGCCGTTCGAAAAGCAGCGCGAATCGCCAAAAATACCGTTCGGCATATACGATCGTTTAAATTGTCGTTTCGTCGCGTCGACTTTGGACGAGCCGACGACGTTCGAAATCGAAAGATCGAACGAACGGTTTTTCGAGAAAACGTTGAGAACGGACAAGTTGAAAAATCAAACGCACGTTTTTTCGCAACGCATCGTCGAACCGTCCGCGTTCATATCCGACGACGCTTCGGAAGGCAAATGCAAACTGGGATCCGTCATTTCGGATCCGAGATTGACGCCGACGTTCGGTTTCGAAGAAAAGTATCTTTCGTCCCGACGCGGAGAAGAAGAGCGGAAAACCGCGTCCGCGCACAAAGAACGCATACCCCTTTGGTTTCCGGTCAATTCTTGTCAAACGACGAATTGCATGTCGTTAAATTTGGAACGTTACAACGTTTACAAGCGATTCGGTATCGTTTTACCCTCGCGTAACGTTTTGGACGCGATGGAAATATGCGAACACGTCGGCGAAGCGTTGGGTTTGGTGGACGTTTACAGAAAAGTGTACGATATCAACGGTTTTAATCGCGAAACGTTGCCAGGCGAATATCATCGCACGTACGACGATAATCGCAAACAACGCAGTCCGAAAGGCGAATTGTTCGTGTTGAACGACGTTTGCAGCGTAAAACCCGTCTTTTTTAATCCGAATTTCAACGGTAGCTGTTTGATGACGGCCATACGCCGCACGAACCCCAAAAACCCTTACCACGACGCGCTGAGTCACTTGGTGCGTCTCGATCGATTGTCGTCGTTGACGACGGAAAGAAACGATTTTGACGTCATTTACAAGCGCGTTTCGAATTGTGCGGACGGTTGCGTCGAAAATTTTGACGAAACGGAGCTTTTGGCGATGCGCAACGCGCTGGGTTCGTCGGCGTTCGACGTCCATCGCGCCGAATCTGCGATGGACGGCGTGTTGGGTCATTGCGAAACGGCGTGTCGTTTCCATTCCGGGTTCGAAATCGATACGTATTTTAAAAATTGTAACGTTATCGTGCCCAGAAAAGTATTGTTTCCCGTTCGCGCCTCTTACGAGGCCGGATTGTACGAAATGGATTACGCGTATCCGTTCGCGTACGCGGCGAGAATGTTGAGTCGTTTGAACGACGACGACGCGCGCGACGCGAAGGCGGACGATTATCTGACGCACGGATTGTACAAACTTCAAAAACGATTGGTGTCTTCGAACGAATCGCCAAAATCGATACTGACTCATTTTGGAGCGAACGCCAACGTTTTGAAAAAAGACGACGACGATGATCAGCGATCTTTTTTAAAAAAAGAATTGGTCGATTCGAAGGCGATGATGGTTCACGCGTTGGAAGCTTTTTCGAACAATCTCATATACGGAAATGCCGAAAAAATCAAATTCACCCTGTTGCAAGTGCCCAAATATCAAACCGAATTTACTTGCGCGCACGACAGCGAGATTTTTTCCGCGCTTTCTTCGAGATGCATGCGATACGGATACGCGTACAAAAAAGAGATTGGCGACGAATGCGACGGTCCTTTCGATCGTCTGTCCATCGCCAAACGGGCGTTCGATCTCGAATTCGATTGGATAAAGCGTAAAATGGACGCGGCCGTCGAATTGTTTTGGCATTTCGTAGAACGCGACGATCCGACTTGTGGATTCGATACGCTCGTCGCGCATGCCGAAACGTTCGTGAACGAACATTTTTCGAAATTACCGGTCGTCATGTTGATTTCTTTGACTTTTTTTTCGAAACTCCAACTCGAATGGATGTTGTTGACGATTCCTACCGCATCGATGTTATTCGATACCATCGTGAGCGAAACCGAATATAGGTGGCTGTACGAATACGCGGCGTATCATCATTTATATTACGACGTGTGCGTCCCCGTTTTGGACGACGTTTCTCGTTATTGCAACATGGCGTTGTACGACGCGCCCGAAATGGCGTGTCTCGACACGATAAACGACGGCGAAAACGAACCGTTCGCGAGAGGAAAAGATGCGGATCGTTATTCGAAATGTTTTCCAAATCGACGATCTTGCGAGGACGAAATGTTAGAGGAAGAACGCTATTTGACGACGACGATGACGCAATCTTCGAAACGCGGCGGAGACGGGACGACCGAACGCTTTGTCAAGGGAGAAGAAAGGCGACCGGTGAATTGTAGAAACGCGTGTCCGGAAACGCGTTACGAAAACACGTATTCGCGATGGAGCAAGAAAATCAAAATACCGTACGCAAAAGGCGTCGGCATAGATCCTTTGAAGCACACGCGTTGGGGTCATCGATTGACGGTAGGCGACGGTTGTTCCGAAGACGCGGACGAAGTGATGCGAACGATGCAAGCGTTCGTCGACGCGTTGAAAAAACAACGTCTATTTTCTTCGATCGTAAAAAAGACAAAAAATCGTCCTTATTATAAAATATTATGGTTTCGTAACGTTTGCACGACGTTGGGTATTCACGCCAACGAATTGGGCGTATTGGAAACGGACGACGAGTCGTGTGCGACGCCGAATAGGCGCGTCGTGTCGCGTCGATGGTTCGAACGTTGGAATGCGCATCTTAAAAAAGAAGAAGACGAAGACGAGACGTTGACGGACGAATCGCGAACGTTTTGGGAAACGCACGTTTCGAATTATTCGCATCACGCGTTGCTTTCTCTATTTTTATTATCCGAAAACGTGTACGGCGAACCCTTCTTGTACGACATGTACAAATCGTTTCTCTTCGCATCCAAATGTTTGAGATTCGACATGCGATTGGAAGACGTCTTGGGAAATTTGTCGACGAACGAGGCGTTTTTGCAAAAACGCGTCGTCGATGCCAAAAAAGAAAAATACGATCCAAAAAAAAACAACGTCTTTGACGATGGGATCGCCATGTTCCAACAACAACAACAACCGCCTCTGCCGTTCGGTTTTTCGAAACCTAAACAACAACAACAACAACAACAACAACAACAACAAACCGAAAAATTGTTGGAAAAAATCGAAGATTCGCCCATCGTTTCGATGTTTTTGTCTCATTCGGACGAACCGTCCTCCGTCGTCGTTGCCGCCGAGGACAGGATCGTCGTCGATGCAAATACCAAGCGATCGGCGGCGGATCAGTTGATCGATCGCGCATCTCAAAACGTCCAAGAAAAAATTTGGGATTTGATGGCGGGATCGCACGGAGACGAAGAAGAAGACGTGGACATGATGGACGGTTTTTCGCACCATTTTCCTAAAAGACGCAACGAAACGTTGATGGAACACGCGTGTTTGAAACAGCTTATCGCCAATTCGACGGTCATAAACACCAATACGAACGCCGTTTCGATGGCGACGGATGCGGACGAATTGCGCCGCTTCGTGGACGGAAGTCGATTTGCTGATTTGGATTACGAAAGAGCGATAGTCGTCGGCGACGTGGTGAGACATTTGATGTTGGAATCCAAAGGGGTATGGGACATGAAAAACCGCATATCGGCATTTGGCGTGAAGGGTGCGATCAATTACGTTTGGAATACGGGCGATTCTAAAATCGAAGATTGGACGAACGTCAACGTCGACAATTCCCCCAGATTGAAAGAAGACAATAGCATGTGGTGCATGTTGCGCGAAGCGTCGTCGAACAATTTTATAGATCAAACGTCCAGAAGCGCGGAAGGCGCTTATCCTTATAACGCCATACGAGGCGTCGTCATCGTCGATTCGTCCAAACAATCGATCGTCGGCATGAAAAATTACCTCTACACCTTATCTTTGAAACGACAAAAAATTATTTTAAACGAAGAAGAAGAAGAAGAAGAAGAAGAAGAAACGGAGGTCGAATTGATCACGGCGTCCGAACATGGATCGGATTTTTGTCGTTCTTACGATGCATTCTTGGACGGTTGTCGAGACGGCATGATGAAATTGGTTTCCAATTACAACGACGCGTGCAACGCCATAGACGTGGCGCACGGCAAACACGACGCCGACAATTGGGTCGGTCAATATCACATGTTGAACATTAGCGAAGACGATGCCAAATCCTTGTCCAGATTGCACGATGCCGGTCGATTGCCGACTAGCACGAAACAAGTATTGTCGTCGTCGAATTGTTTGACGTTGGGTTCCGGCACAATGTCCATTTTGGATTACATGCACGCCAAAACCGCTTGTTCGCGATTGGTAAACTTGTTAAAAGAAGGCGTCAGCGCTTTTGGCGAAGACGAGGACGCAGAAACCATCGCATTTTACGAATCTATCGTCCGTTTGAAAGAGACCATAGATAGATACAGGCGATTGCACTGCGGCGACGTCGGCGATCTTCACGACGACGGCGAAGTTTATTTTAATCGCATAGTAAAAGGCGGCGTGATACCTTGGGACGCTCCGAATCCTTGGTCTTTATTGGAAGATCCCATGGTAAAATCGAAAGAGCAGTTGCAAGCGTTAAAAAACAACGGACGATACGATTCGGATTCGTTGTTTTCTAAAAAGGCGTTCGACGCGTTGACGCCAGAAGCGTTCGATTCGAAAATACGGTTCGTTTTTTACGAAGACATGGGCGAAGCGACGTTCGGTTCGAATAGTAGCGTCGTTCGTTATTACGACGTGTACGAAATGATTCGGTTTTATTCCGAAGCGTGTCGTCGCGGTTGCACGTTGAGAACCGTATTGGGAGACGAACACATGTTTTCCTTGTCTCATTTTTCGGAGTTGATAAAAAACGACTCTTTGGACACGCTTAGAGCGATGAAATCAAAAGTTCCAGCATACATGTTGGATGCGGCGACGTATCCGTTTTATTGTTTGACCAACGCGTATTCCAAATTGAAAGAATCCAAGGTGTTGTTCGACGGGGCCTCTTATTTTTGTGCGTACATGGACGGCAAGAAGGACCCTTTACCGAGGACGATACGAAACGTCAACGGCGCTACGGGTAATCCTTACCCGGGATTCGTTTGCGACACGATGAGCGTTCATAACAAATCGTTGAGGTTCAAATTTCCTTCTTCTTATTCGCCGTACGCCGCCGACGAAGACGGCGGCGTCGAGTCGTTGAACGCGAATCAGTTGGGATTCGAAATGACGATGCGTTATCTTTACGTAGGCGATACGTTTTCGTTACATTTTTCGAATCACACCATCAACGCGTTCGGCATGGATACCATTTACGTGGCCACGCTCGATTTGAAGCGCGTCAAGGCGTATTTCGAAAGCGGGCTGTTGAACGACGAATTGTTTCAGACGGTCGTCGAAGCCAAATCCGTCTTTTCGAATTCGGGGTCTCTCAAAAAAGGATACGTCGAACGTTCTTTCGAAAAGTGGCAATCTTTCGAAGGCTTGGTCGCCTTGTTGAACGATATTTACGACGAACGTTGCGACGGTTCGGAAGCGTTTTACATTAAAACGTTCGTCAAGGCGTCGCGAGCCGAAAAGACAACGTCCGAAAAATACGGATACGTCCCAAAATACGTCAAAAGTCGTCTTTTGGATAGTTCCGATAACAACGAATTGTACGCGATCGTGCGAGAAGCGTTCGAATTTAGAACAAAGACGTGCAAATCGTTGTTTTCCAACGCTTACGCCGGCGTGTCTTTCGAAGAAGAAAAATACACCATCGCATCTCAAATCAAAAACGAAATGTACAGAATAGAAGCGCGATTACACGACATTTGGCGCTTGTTTGTGTATTACAAAACGTTTCACGAGATTAAAACGTACGAACCGAGCGGTTTCGTGTTCAACTCTACGAGCGACGGCGTAGGTAAATCCGGATCGGGCGCTCATTTCGTGAGCGAATCCGCGTATCCGACGTGGTTTTCCACCCGATTTCAAGACTTGAAATCGGAATTTACGGATCCGCAGAGGAGGCAAGACGGTCGTTCGGAAAATGCGACCCAAAAACAATGGGAATATTACGACGATTTGAAAGATTCGTTCGCATCGGAAAAGGACGCTTTGCGATCCGAAGGTTTCGACGAACCTTTCAAAATGTGGACCGGCATGTCTTTGGCGGAATCCAAAGACAAGGACACTCCCTTTCGATTGGCTTACGGCGGAGATACGACGCCTTGGATCATCGGCGCCGTGACGAACGTTCATTGCAAAAGATACGAAGAAACGAGCGTCGGTTCGAGAGAAAGTTCGAACATTTGCGACACTTATAACGTGTTGACCATCGATGCGACCGATCACGCTTATCAAATGATACATCGCTCGTTGATAGAACGAATCAAAGATACCGATGGCGAATTGAACGAGACGACGAAAATGGCCATCGCTGCGAACGAGTCTAATTGGAAAAATCGAGCGTCGTCCATCGTGAGATCTATGGAATGTTCTAAATTCGATTCTAACGAAGGTCACGCCAGACGCGTGCCAATCATCATGCGCATGGGTCGATCGTACAAAGATACCGATATTCGTTCTTATCAGCGTTATCTCATCGTATCTCACAATGCAACGTTGGATCGTCCTGGCACCTGCTTATCGACCATCGTGTATACCAGGACAAATTAAAAGTAGCAACACCATAAATTTTATTAATAAATAAACATTTTATATCATAATCATCGGCGTCATTCATTTTTTAGACATGTGCGTCGTTCGTTTACGGTGTTCAATCACACGACGATAATTAAAAAAAAAAAAGAAAAGAAAAGCGACCATCGCGTTGCGGTAGGTTCATGTCCTATTCTTCTTTCGGCGGTGGTAAATTTGCGAACGATACCGTCGTTGTGGGTGGTAGCATCAAAGACAAGACGACGGTCATATTTTATACGCCGAGCGCGGACGTTATATCGGCGCAAGAACAACGCGAGATGAAACGCAAAGATGAATGCGACGAATCGGAAGACCGCGAAATCGAAATAGAACCCGGTTGTTCTTTTTTTTATTGTAACGCGCATCGAATGGTCGACGCAACGTATAAACGCGCAGAATCAACCGTATTTTACGCGTTTTCAAAAATGATCGAAGGATTGAATAAAACGAACGCTCATTATTCCGGATTCGCTTTAAAAATAACGTGTCCCGTGAACGCTTTTTACAAGGACGTGGCCGAAAATATGACCATCATGTGGATGTCAAAGTCGGGTATTTTTAAAAAACGACGACGCGAAGAAAATGACGACGACGACGACAAAGAAGACCGTTCATTTTTTAAAATGGGATCAAAGTGTCGCGGATTATTTCGTTTAGATTCGTGTATGACGGCCGAAACCGATGCGCGACGAATGTATACGCACGTTTTTAAATACATACGTCGCGTTCACCGAGCGTCCTTCGCCCATAAAAACGAAGAGGCGGAAGAAGAATGCGGCGGCGGCGGCGAAGATAAACATTGTTGTCACTGTTCGTTGAACGGTTTCAAAATGGATTCCGATTTGATACAAAATTCGAACATTTCTCCCAAATGGTACAAAGAGGCGATCGCCGAAAAAAATAGGACCGCCAAACGACAACGTTCGAACCTCAAAAAATTACCGTGTCGATTGTCTTTTTTGCCGATTTTCGAAGGTCGAAGCGAATTGGATTCTCACGTGACGCGATGCGAGGAAATATTGAAACTGAACGTATCGTCATCTCAAACCGAGCGTTCGGATTTCACGATCGTCGACGGGCGTTGCGGAGATCAAGCGCGTTCTTCGGCGTTATCCTCGTACGGCAAGATGAAAATGATAGATACGTGGACGGATCCCGATCTGAACCGATTCGAGCCGGACGCAGAAAAAGAACACGCGTTCGAACGATTTTCGAACGAGGATCCCATCGTATTGTCGGGCCTGTACGATATACACGCGATATCGTGGTATTATAAAAACCGTCATCGCAGCGCGACCGATAAGAAGAAAAAGAATAAAAACGACGACGACGACGCCAAACCGATCGACTTGGCGTTGATTTGCGTTCCTAATTTTTCGCACGTCGAACTCATGTTAGAACGCGTAGATACGAAAGAAACGGAGACGTTCGCCATCAAATGGGGCGAACGGATGAAAAAAACAAATCAAAAAAGATACATTTACAACGACAATCACAATGCGTTTTATACCAAAAAATCGATACTTCCGGGTCGCGGACGACGACAAAAAGACGACGATATCGCATATTACGACGAAAATACGAAGCGCATGACGTATTATTTAAACGCGTGTTTGGAATCCGGCGTTTCGTTTTCGAAATTTAATTTTTTCAACAATCATTTTAAAAGAGGCGTTCGTTCGTATTTGTTCGGTCAATCGTCGTTGCCTCGTTCGATGCCGTATGCTTCGCACGTTGCACACGAAGAGAATGCCGACGATAAAGCGACGATACGACGATCGAGAACCGCTGGGGTTCATCGCGACGAATACGTCGTCATTGATCTCTTGGACGACGGTCGCGCGTACGAAGGCGATAACGACGATACCGACGCGATCGTTTCGGATGGGGACGTTCTCGCGGTCGACGATGCCGTAGCGACGACGACGACGACGAACGATATGGTTTGTTCCGAAATGGTGGCCGAAGCGATGATTCGGTTAGGCGTGTTTAGGCACGTCGACGCGTTCGATTTTCGATTTTACGAAGCGTTTGTCACATACGAATCGGACGTTTTAAAAAATAAAGCGTGCGTCGAACAATTGTTTAACGAATCGGAACTCAACGACGCGATCACGCATCATTTGCGCGCGATACGAGGCATTCGCCACGCCATCGAAGGCACCATGCGTTTGGACGGATGCGTGAGGATAGACGCGCGATTAAACGTGTACGTCGATCCGAAACGCGCATCGCCAAACGACGTTTGGTGCGCTTTCGAAATGTTGGAACATTTTCAAAAATGTCCGCATTGTCATTATTGGAAAACGATATACTACGATTATTTATTGGACAAAACGGAAATGCGCTCTACGTTGTACCCGCACCACCACAACAAAGAAAAGAAAGAATATGGGACGTTACGCATTAAATCTGAAATTTTATTACAATAAAGAAGACGGGTCCCCTGTTTGTTGTTGTTGTTGTTGTTGTTGTTGTTTTGGTGGAATGGTCGATCCATCGAAAAATAAAAAAGTATCTTTTGCAATCAACCATTTTCTCAAATCGCGAATCGTCTCGCGCATCGTAAACGCAGAATAATCGTCCGTCGCATTTGTCGCTATTTCGTCGTCGTCGTCGTCGTCGTCGTCGTAAAGCACGTCGCGATATTGCTCGGTTTCAAAAACCACGGTATCCGTATTTTCGTCGTCGACGAACGTCGGTTCCTCCGTTTCAAAATCCGTCGACGTTCCCACGCGATATAATACCGTCTCTCGCGTCGTCGTCGGTCTTGTTTTCTTTTTTGTCGGTTTTACGGTATCCGCATCGCTTTCATATTCGTCGTTGTCGTCGTCGTCGTCGTCGTCGTCGTCTTTTAAAGAATCCGAAGAAGATTCGGACGATATCGCGATCGTCGCCGTTTTTTTCTTTGAAAAAGTTACGAACGATGCTATTTTGGTAGGATGACGGGTATCGTTTTTTTCTTCGTACCACCATGCCATCGACCACGAATTTCGATCGACGACGACGTGGAACGCGGGCGCTTTTTTGATGGTACAACGCGATGCGTTGCATTTTTCTTTAGATTCGGTCGCATTTTTTAACGCATCTTCTTCTTCTTCTTCTTCTTCTTCTACTAACCACATGAGATAGGCCAGACTAAATAGGATGTGATTTTTGTGTGGCGTTCTGTATGTTTCGATAAAAGAAGCGCGCAAAGCGATCGAGCTGATCGATTCGATGGCGTCGATTTGGACGACTTTTGCTCTATTTTCGATTATTCTATCGCACAGACGCCCGTTCGGCGTTCCTAGTTCGTCGGACGACAATGTGAATATACCCAACCGGTACATATTGTCCCACAAAGACTCGTAAGCGTCGTAAGAATGGACGGTTCGCTTCAACGATTCGCGTATAAATTGCGTCACTTCTCGAAATCGATCGACAATGTCGTTTTTTTTGCAGTATTCCAACACGTCCGTGACGATCAACCATTTCGGAACGAATGCGGTATTTTTCTCCAGGTAATAAAATTGTTGTTGTTCGACGCCGTCGTTTGCGCGAGCGGCGTCGCGACGTTTCGGAGACTCGAAAATGTCGGATTGTTTTTTATGCGATGCGGTCGTTTTGTAAGTTCTAAAATCGTCCTCGAATACGGTCTTTTCGATATCTTTTACGACCGTTTTGGAATCTATACGACATTCCTTGACGAGTCTCTTATACGTTTTAAAAACCGTGGTGACGACGACGATAGATTCCAAAATGACGTTAAATAAACAAATAACGTCCACGATCACGACGTCTTTGTCGTCGTCGTCATCTATGGTGTTTCGTTCTACGTCGTCTGAGACGACGTCGCTGTCGTTTAAAAAATGAACGTCTTTGCGAGGTTGTCGTCGTAGACGGTGTTGACGTCTTTGAGCCTCTTTTAAAAGGTTAGACCATATCGCGCAAATATGCGAATCTACGAGAGATTCGAACAATCCTTCGACGTTGTAATCTTCTTTTATTTCCACCTGCACGCCGGCGTTGCCGTTTAGAGACGCGTGAACGACTCGAATCCAATCGACAATGTCGTTTAAATTTTTTTTCGCTTTCAATTGCGTTTCGTAAAATAACGACCGATCGACGTCTTCGTCGACGCACGTTTTTAAAACATTTTCGAAATGCGATATAAATCGACAATACAACCCGATTATCGAAGAAAAAGATTCTATGCGTTGTAGAGTCGCGTTTAAAAATCGCGATTCGCTCGCATCGTCGATTTCGTCGTCGTCCGTCGCGTAGCCTTTAACGCGATGGCGTCGGTGCGTAAAAGAACCGATATCGTCGTAAACCGTTTCCGCGTCGTCGCCGTCGGACGGTTCTCGAATGATGAAATTATCCGACATTATTTCGGATATCAATCTATCGTCAACGTTCCATTCTTCTTCTTTTTCTACATCCTCCGAACCGGACGATGTTTTGCAATGTTTACGATCGTACGCTCTCGATTTTAGGAGCGTCGTTTTGCTCCAATTCGAAAACTCGGCACACAATTCGTCGTCGTTATTTTCTTCGTTCAATTTCAACGAATGATGTAGAAATAAAACGAATATACGAGAAATGTCGTGTATAGAACAAATTTTGATGTTCGCGCCTTCGACGTCGACGTCTTTTTCGAACGAACAGTAATAGGACGAGGAAGGCGGTTCTTCGACAGACGGCGACGACGTTTGTTGTTTTATTATTTTTATCGATACGAATTCGACGTTATCCTCGGTGGTAGATGGTTGTCGTCGATCAAAGTCGTAATGACACGACAATTTGTCCGTGTTTGGGTTACACCAACGCGCGAACGTCGTATCGAAAGGAACGTTTTCTTCGTATTCGCCGTCGACGTCTTCGTCTTTTCTTTTTTTGAAAGCGTCGTAAATGTCTTTTCTTTTGGACGTTAACGCGTCAGCCGTCGATTTAAATGCGATACAAAATGCGTCGAACGGACGCGTGGCTAAAGGATTCGTTCTGAACGTGATGATAGATCGCAATACGTCGTCCGATGACACGTTATAACTTTTACCGCATTCGGCGTATTCTTCGCGAACGTATTGTTGCGTGCTCATCCGACATAGTTTTTCGTAATCGGTATCGTCGTCGCACGTTTGTTTTTCGTTGCGGTCGTCGATGCGCGTTCGTCGATGTTGCCGCGCGAGCAAATCTATACCGCGTTCGTAGAACGTCTTGTCGTCTTCGTCGTACGTTTCGCGTTCGTAAGCGTCGGTTTTGAACAAAACATCGATATCCAAATACGATAATCCATCGACATCGTCGAACAACGGGGAGTGATCGACCTTTCGAATAATAGGCGACGCGTCGTCTCGCGCGTTCGAATTATTTTTTAAAAAACAAGTCATCGTATTCGAAGACGGGCGCGCAACGTCTTCGTTTTCGGTCTTTCGATATATCGCAGAAAAAGGCGGCGTGATAATGTACGAATCGATGTCGCGCGAATTCGATTCCGAATCGTCTTCGACGCGATCGTGTATTCGGTGCGTTTTGGAAAACACCCATCGCACGGTACACATGTAAGGATCCGTCGCGGACGAAGATTCGTCGTAATCATCATCATCATCATTGTTTTTGCGTTTTGCAAAAACGATACCATCGCGCGAAGGCGACAACTCGAATGCGCCGTCCAAGCAAGGGTGGTACGGTCGAGCCGTTTCGTCCGGGCTCGCGCGATCGCAAGCGGTTCTGACGTCGTAAGCGTCCGTCCCTTGAACGTAAACGTACGACCTTAGCGTCGACATTCTTGTCGATATATACAACAATTATACGTTGAAAAAAAAAACTAAAAAAAAAAAGATGTCGTTTATTATTGTCGTCGTCGTCTTGGAAACGAATAAAAAAAACAATCATCATCATCATCATCATCATCATTTGCGATTCTTTTGTCCGGCGATCAACGTGGCCTTGGTGTGCGTTGGAAACATGATACCCGACTTGTCGTAACAATTGACCATATTTCTGCCGCAAAGTTGAGCAAAAAGGTTGTTACCGTTCATCGCCGCGCCCATGTGTTTCGGATTGATCGTGTTTTGAATGGAGAATCGCGGTAAATTGCGTTCGGTAGCGTCCATACCGCTACCGTCGTACATGCCGACGGAGGCGGCGTTATCCGTCGAAGAACGAGGCTTGTGGGGCGCTTTGACGTTTCTGTAAAACGTAAGAGACACCTTCTTGATGTGTCCTTTTCTCGGTTTAGTCACGGAAACGCTAGGGTAAAGATTGTTTGCCAACAAATTACCAACGTATTGTTTCATCGTGGCGTTAACCAACAAATCGGCGGTACCCGCAGTCAAAAAAGTGCCCAATAATTCCTTGAACGTCTTCGTTTTTCTGATTCCGGATTTAAGCTTAGCGGAAGGAGATACGCGCTTGTTCGAAACGTCGCCGGTTCCGTCGTCTTTTTTCTGATCCTTCTTTTTGGATTTGAGTTTTTGGTTCAAATATCCACCGATCAAGTTAACGCGTTCGCACGACAACCCTTTAACGCCGTTCATGTGATTGCGTCCGCGCGTCATGCGCCTGTAGGCGGCGGTCGCGTTGGCGTCGCGAGACGACTGATCCTCGAAACGAACCAACGACGTGGGTAAAACACGTTTAGATAAAGATCCGGTATTGTTCGCTTTGGAGTCTACGGTTCTTGCGGGTGCTTCGGTTGCCTTTGAGCGTTTTTGGGTTTTCTTCGTTGCTGTCGAGGACATGTTGTTGCGACCAAATGTTTCACGTAAATGTTTTATTTTGAAAAAAATAATCCAAAACGCATTCGAATGCGAAAAAAAATTAATATCTTTACACGTACGTCATATTTTGATTTTTTTGTTCATGTGGTCGGAATAAATTTAAAACTCAAGCGAAACAACATGTCTTCGTCAGGTAAACCGAACCGTATGATATTGTGTAACTTTCTTTTAGATAGTAAAAAGAGAAAAAATCGTGAAGACGATGATCTTTTAGAAAAGAAGAAAGGACCTGCAAAAAAAATAAAACGCAACGTCCGTGCGGCCTCGGAGGAAGAGGAGGAAGAGGAGGAAGTCGTAGAAATTATACCCGCACCTCATCTTGCGATCAACCTCGGATCCCGTGACGACTCGTCCGACGACGACGACGACGACGACGACGACGACGACGACGACGACGACATTTTTGACAACGAAGATTCTTCTTCTGGTTCTTCCAACGCGTCGTCAGATTCGTCTTGTAGCAGCAGCAGCAGCGACGACGACGACTCGTCATTGGAAAGCGACGAGCTTTCTTCCGAGGACGGAAGCGACGACGACGACAACAACGACAGCGATAATAGCTCTGACGACGATGGTAGCGAGGAGGATGATGACGACGATGACAGCGAGGATGATGACGACGACGACAGCGACAATTAAAATTTAATTAATATTAAAAAAAAAAATAAATTCAGTTCGACGATGATGATATTCGTGTTTATTATCGTTTTACATTGGTGTTCTCTTTTTAAAATAAAAAGATAATGCCCAATATCCCAAATCGTTCGAAATTTGATCGTATCTACATTCGACGTACGTTTTTTCGACTTCGACTTTGAATTTAAAAGGTGCGGTCGTGAGGAGTACGTCGCCGTCGTGAGCGCAGTACGAGGAAACGACGATGGTTTCGAACGCGTCGTACAATCGTTCCAATACGTCGCAACGAGATTCTTCTCGAACGTAAAAGGGATCTATGAACGCATCGAATTTGCACCATTTTGAAAGGTATTCGTTTTCGGTCATCGTTTTAGCGTCCGATTCGCGTTCTACTTTCGACGCGTCGAAAGACGTCGTCGACAAGCGGCGACATTTGTCGACGAATCGCATCGCGATGCGATGTTGTTTTTCGTAATCCAATTTCGAATCGTGATACAAATGATTGTAACGAATCGACTCGTCGGGCGACGCGCGGACGCTTTCTTTTGGATTTTCGGATGCGGATATCGATTTTTCGTAATCGAACCGTCGTTGCATTTTACACGCATCTTCGAATAGGATCGGACCTTCCGTCAGCGCTTCGTTCGGATTCGTTTTGAAAGACGCGTAGGGTATCAACGATGCGTTTTTGGTTTTGTAAGACAATTGTCCGTGACTTACGCCTCGATTTACGCCGCGATTTAAAAAAACGTCGCCATCGTCTTTTCCGGTTTCTTCGCTCTCCGAAGAATAAGAAGATGCGGAAAAGGTAAACAAGCGATCCGATTTGAAATGGTCCGTCATCACGAACGCCGTGCCTTTGTAAAATTTCGAAAACCCCTTATCGAACACGTAGGGTATTCGAACGCAATCCGAAATGACCGCATGTTTTTTGACAAACAACGATTGCATGGTCACGTACGACGCGTCTTTTTCTGAATAACGATGGTGAACTATTCGAACGTGTTGTTTGGAAGGTTCTTCGTCGGAAGGAAACAAAAAAGAGGTGGCTTCCAAAAACAATACCGGTAAAGAGGTCCATTCTTCGCCTTCTTTGCGTTTTACGGACGATTTCAAGTCGGACGCGATGCGATTCAACGTTCGCGTTCTTTCTTGCGAAAAAAACGGAGACGATTCGTCCGACGCGACGAAATCGGAATTTTTAATCCAAGAATAAACGACGGATTTTGGTAACATTTTGACGCAAATATGAGCGGAATCGGAAGATTTGAACGATTCTTTTACCAATTCGACGTCGTCGAATTTGTACCTTTGCGTATTGTCCGGTCTTTGGTAATTTTTGACGAAAGAAGCGTCGCCGTAATCTTCTCGAACGTACGATTGATACGCTTCGGCGGACCTCGCGCCCGCGTACGGTCTGTCGGTTCTTTTTCGGAGCGACGACGCGACGCTCGGATTGGCGTGCGTGACGATAATGTCGGAACACACGAAAGCGACGTAATATTCGGTCAACACGCGTTGACATTCGCGCAACGTCGTTCGCATCTTTTCGCGACGCGCGTCGTCGTCGTCTCTAACGATGGTAGTAAAATCGAATTTTCGAAACGATTTCCAAATTTGATAGATGGCCGTGTTCGAATCTTCGCAATCGCCGCTCATGTTGATCAACCCGGACGAAAATTCTTCGACGATGTTTCGGTGTTCTTTTTCCGACGTCGACGTCGATTTTTGCGGTAAAAAATCGCTAATGTACTCCAAATGTTGCGGAAATAACGTCAACAAATGCGACGCGTAGGCCGCCTTTCTACCCAAATCGAAACGGTGCAAAAAATCGTCGCAAAAAAGTTCCACGTCTTCCGTTCTGTGATAATATTTGGACAATAACGTCAACGCGTTAAACCAAAACGATTCTTCGATGCGCGGCGTTTTCCTATATACCACCGAATGCAAGGGTAAACGGTGGCGTTCGGTACGTTGTTTTACGACCAAGGAGGATGCTTTTTCTTTTAAAGATCGAATGGCGACGTCGTCTCTCGAATTTTGCATCCAAAGTTCGGAAAACAAGTTTAAATTGAATTCGACGGGCACGTTCACGGACGCGTAGTTGAGTCGAATGCGATGTTCTCGACGATCGTCTCGGTCGATCGTCCAATAATAGTCGGAAGGCGCGTACGTCGCGTTCAGATGCGTCAATATGCCGATTTGATCGTCGCAAGGCAGTTTCGCCAGGTTGGTGCGTAATTCCGAAAAATACGCGTCCGACTCGAAAAATACCGAGTCGTCGTACGTTTTCGATGCGCGCGACGTTTTGCGTCGATTTTTTGGCGGTTCTTTTTCGTCGTCGTAGGACACGACGACGTCTTCTTTATTCGGAGACGTCGCATCATCGCGAATACGACATTGAAATATGCCGGATACGATATTGTCGCGATCTATACCGCATCCGCTGTTGCATACGACGCGAAATTGCTTCGCGTTAAAGACGTCGCCGTATTTAAAATCGAACGCGGATCCGCCCAAATTTCTCCAACAACGTTTACCGTAATCGTTTTTTATGGCGCCCATGACCAACACGGCGATTCGAACGTCGCCGCCGGAAGCGATCGCGGTCGTCGGTATTTTCAAATCGAACCGATAACACGGCACGTTTTTGAAACGATCGATTTTAGTTCGAGAACCTACGAAATCGTACTCGTAAGATCGAATCGCCGTCGTCAACGTGACGGCGAAACGAACGTTATTTTCGTCCCGATCTCTTCTTTGACGACGACGTTCGCCATCGACGACAAAATCGCAATACCGAAAAGATAACAAATGCATGCGAACGTGCGCGATGCGTTCCGTTCTTTTTTTTGCTTTTTTCTGCCAAACGTCTCGGTGTGATTTATAATTAAAAAAACGATCGAGGCGCAACTCGCCGTTATCGACGGTGTTTTTTTAATTTAAAAAAAAAATAAAAAAAAAACGCCATCGCACGATTCGAAAAAGAACATGCGCGTTCATCGTCGCGCGGAAGAAGATGCGCACAGAACGACGGAAGTCACCGGACGTTTTTATTTAGAACGCGATTCCGATGCGATCGGCGAATATTCGGCCGATTATACGTATCCTTTGATAAATCAAACGCTTTTAAACATGGTGTACGGTTCGGATAAACGGTCTAATCGAAATTATTGGGACGCGTCTTTCGAAATTCAATCGAAAGACGTCCTTTTGAAGCGCGCCGTGGAAACGGCCGTCAAATTTGGAGATTTCCAATCGACGCGAACGAACGCGGCGATGGGTTCCGTATTTTTGAGCGACGCGCCGGATCGCAAATCGAACATGGCGTCCGAATTCGAACGTTCGTCGACGATGATGGACGATCGGACGTCCGAATCCGAACGTTCGCGCGTTTACGAGGCGGTGTTGACGTCCTCGAACGACGACGATTCGCAAACGGATTATCATTCCGAAGATATTTATCGAACGTCGATGACCAGTTCCGGATTGATCGAAAGCATGGCGTACGAGGAAATAGAGATGCCCGATTACGAATTTTACGTCGAAAAACAGAGAGAAGCGATGGCGTATTGGAAATCGTTACAAACGGCGGAACGTTGGCGGGCCGATTCGTCGTCGTCTTTCGGCGGTTTCGTTTCGAGAACCGAGTCCCTGATGGACGACGTCTTGGCTCTCGACGCCGCGTTGGCCGAGGAAGAAACGGAAACGTTACGAACGTTGTCCGCGTACGTGCCGAAATATCCCATCGAGAGCGAAGCGCCGATATCGACGGGTCTCACGATGTTCAAAAAAATGGTCGACGTGCCCATCGCGACGTTAAAAGACCTGACCTCCGGGTTTTATAATTTGTTGTTTTCGTATTCGCCTTCGCTCGACGCGCCTTCGCTCGACGCGCCTTCGCTCGACCTCGAACCGACCGAACGACGAGCGGAAGAAAGGGTCGCCGGATCCGAAATTCGCCGCGATTCGCGTCGCGACGCGATCGTGACGAAAATAGTCCGAAAATTGATCGGAATGATCGGTAGCTATTACGCCTATTTCGGACGAGTGTTGGAAAAAATCCCGACGGATTCGGCGTCGGAATTCGAAGAAACGAGAAAGGATTTCGAAACGTTGGTGTCCGCGTTTCGGGCCAAAGACCCAAATTCGATAGCGTTCGACGAAAACGCGATGGACATTATCGTGGGAATGGTAAAAACGTTACACGTATTGCAAAAAGTGACGAGCGAACTATTCGACATCGATGCGAACGCGCGAGAAGAAGAAAGAAGAAACATCACGGCATTGATTCGAACGATCTTGTCGCAACTACGAGAGGACGAATCTGCGGAACAAAATGGCAAAACGAAAGAGTCGTCGAGTCGCGAAAAAATATATTCGTTATCGAACATAAAAGATCGATTGGAATTCGTTTTGAAAAAAGTTTGGGCGTTACAATCGATCAAAAAACGAATCGTGGAGATTGCGGGAGACGCGACCGAAGGCGACGATTTGATTTCGAAGGTGAAACGTCGGTATTTATCCGACGAGTCTTTTCGAACGTTGTTCGGAGCGCTGGATTCGAAAAGCGACGTCAACACGTTGATGACCAAATTAAAACGAAAATATTCGACCGTATTCGCCGAACACGGCGACGTATACGCTTTTTTGAAACGATTTTCGAAATCATCCGAAGCGATCGTAGAATGGTCGAATAGCATCATCAAAGGAGCGTCGTCGTCGAAACCGACGACCGATGTCGCCGTCTTTAACAAAATGCTGTCAAAAATGGATAAACAACAAAAAAAGTTGGAAAAGACTTTGAAAGCTGTTAAAAAATTACAAAAACGGAAAGAAAATTTAAAGGAGGAGGTCAAATTTTTAAAATCGGCGGAGAAAATCCGACAAGAGAAATTTAGAACATTATCGGCCGAATTAGAACAATCGGATAAAGAAAATAAATCCGCGACCGAAAAATTGACGCGATTAGATTCTGAAATGGGTTCTTTGAAAGAAACGTCGAAAAAACAATCAGAAAATTTGAAAAAACAAGAAAAACGATTTAAAGAAATGTCCGCCGAAAAAAAAAAATTGCAAACGGAGTTGGAAACCTCGACGTCGGCAATTTCGAAATTAAAAGAAGAAAAAGAGGCATTGGAAAGAAAACAAAATAATTTGAAAAAAACCATAAGCGGGCTTGAAACTACCGACAATGAAAATAAGCGAAAGATTCGAGAGTCAAAACAACGATTGAAAGAAACAACCGAACAATTACAAGAGTTGAACCAAAAATATCCAGAACAGGAAAAAACGTTGGAAAAACAAAAAGAGGAAATCGAAGGGTTATCATCGAAAATGAAGACGTTGGAAGAACAAATAGAAAAACAAAACGAAATTTTGGCTGAGCGCCAGAAAGAGTTGGAAGAGACGAAAAAACAAATGACCGAATTGGAACGCTGCGAAGAATCTAAAAAAACGAACCGAGAACAAAACATAGAGACGATTAAAATACTCGACAGCATCATAAACTCGTTGGAAGAAGAAAAAAAATTTCAAGAACGCGTCGTAAAATCGTTGGAAGAAGAAAAAAAATTAAAAAATGAACTCGAAGAATCGCCCATCGAATCGTTACGCCAACAAATGGAGTCGTTAACATTATCCGAAAACAAATTGCAAATAGCCAAAAAATCGACAGAACACGAGATGGACGTTAAACGAAAAATATCCATCATAGAAGAATCCTCAAAAGAACGCACGGAATTGATATCGAAACAACAAGAATTGGAACGTTTATTAAGAGAAGCGGAAGATTATCTCGAAAATATTAAAAAATTGTTAAAAGTAAAGACCCCGGACGAAATCAATTCGAAAATAAAAGAACACATGGCATCGCTGGAAGACGCATCGAAAAAAGTAAAAGAACTCGAATCGAAACTCGAAGAATCCGAATCAAAGTTGAATCAATTCGAACAATTTTCAAATTTGATGCCTCTCGTGAGCACCATGTTGAACGACGGTCGATTAAGCGTCGAAGGCAAATCAACAAATCTCGAAAAAATATGGTACAATTGGAAAACATATCCGTTCGAACGATCGAAATTGTTTTACGAACTGTCGAACGCTTATTTCGATTCGTACGTCGTCTCCTCCGCGGAAGAATCGGACAAAAAAGAGACGTTGCGCGTCATCGTAAAAAACATGAAAGCGGCCCACGAGAATTTTTTGAACGCGAGCTATCCGAGCACGACATCGTTGAACGAAGTCGAACAAACGTTTCTTTCCAACGTGGCGTCGAGCATCGCGTCGTCGTTGACGACGGCGACTCCGACGACGTCGTCGTTCGATTTTTTTTCGTTTCTAAACGCAGAAATGAAAACGATATTGTTAAAGTTCAAATCGCTGTTTAAACACCCGACCACGACGAAAATAAAAGCGACGACCGTGGGCGATCACGTCGAGATGTTATGCAAACAATTTTTCGGAGAAACGCGCGCGTACGACGCGTCTACGATGGTCAAATGCAAATCGCCGTTTTACGTACAAAACGCATTTTATTTGTCGAAATACGACGTCGACGTGTCGAATCGCATGAAAGTTCAATGTTTAACGTTTTACAAAGAAATGTCGTATTTAAAAGTCGAAAAATTGACGCGTTTCGATCGATCGACGTTGTTCGAACAACATAAACGAGCGAACGTGCAAACGATGAAAGAATTGGCAAAATGGTCGGACGAAATTAAAATTCATTTTTTCACGTCGTTGAACGACAGACACGCCGCGCGATCGACGTCTTACGCTTCGGATTTTTACGCGAGAGCGAAAGATAAAATGATCGGAAGGTTGTTTTACCTGTTGCAAACCGCGTGCATCATGTTCGACCAAAACGACGCATTTTTGAGAATATTCGAAAACGGTCATTCTACTATAAAGACGACGACGATCGCGGAACAGGACAATGACGTCGCTTTCGGCGCAATGTTTTTGCGAACGATGGGTCATTTTTATACCATGGAATGTTTGAAATGGTTGGACGTCGTCATCATGTGCATGCGCGCGGTTTACGGACTCGCGACGCCCGATGATGATGATGATGTTGACTATCGGTTTACGGAAGACGTCGGTCATATGGATATCGTCGACCGATTAACCGCGTTGGTTCCTTTAAAGTCGGCGTTGAGGTCCGATTCGATTTACGATTTGATCGCTCATGCGTTCGATTGGGGTCCGACGACGACTACGACGATTTCGAAAGACGAACCGGGAATGCCTAACAAAACGACGTACGAGCGATTCGAGTCGTCTTTAAATTTCGAAAAAAGAAACAAAAAAGTTTTTCAAAACACCGTTCGCGTCAAAGTCAAACGCGACGTGTACGATTCGCTGAGCGCCGTAAAAACGATATTGTTGTTTCGATTTTACGAAAATTTCCAATTCGACGCGTCGCCCGTCGTCGGTTCGGGCGTAGACGTGACGACGACGACGTTGAATTTGGATCCCGTGTTGTGCGTCAATTACGCGTCGTGTATGTCCAAAATGGCTCACGACGCGAACATTTATAACGACGTCGTGACGTTCGACGGTACCGCCATATTAAAGGAAATCGACGAAAACATCGATTCTAGAATGGAAATTTTGTACGGAAATACCGTTTCGTTATTAAACAGAGCGCTATTGTATGTCGACGCCAGAAAAAAAGGTGCATTGTCGATATTCGAAGACGGCGTTTGGAAGCGCATGACGGATTCGTTGTGGTCTTTATCGGTTCAAAAACGTTTACCAACTCGTCACGCGTCGACCGATATCATCGTATTGAACGAAATACAAACGGTATTTGCGTCGGAATACGCGTTGGAACGGTTATTTTTGAAAGGCGCGCACGTCTTATACAAAAAGACGTCGTCCGTCGACGCGGAAATACGCGCGGTGTCAAATTACGCCATGAACTTATTCAAAACAAAGGACCACCATGCGACGTGGTTGTTATCGCTTTTAAACGAAGACGTCGAATCTATTTTCGCCATTCGAATCGAGACGGAAGAAACGGATAATTCGAGTCCGACGAAAAAAATGGTGATTTCGAACGACGAAGTCAAAAACGCGAACGAGATGGTGTCGTGTTTCGCAAAGTTAAAATATTGTTTGGTGGAATTGTTTTATTCGAATTTGTTTTCGGACCTATTTTCGCCGACCAATTTAGAAAAAGTCGTAATTTCGAAAACGAACGTACAAGACGCGTCAAAAACGACGTCGGAGTTGGATGACGAAATGCTATATTCGCTACTCGGACCGATCGAAAAATTCGAAGACAACGTGTACAAACCGTTTTATTGTTCTCAATATTACTTGTACGGCATACGACGCATGATCAAAGACGTTTTACCGCAATATTCGAAGAATCTCACGGATTCTAATGTAGATTTACCTTTCTCTTTCGATTCTTACGACGTTTTAGACGCATGTAAAACGTACGCGTGCGTCATATTGGACGTATTGTCCGCATCCGTTTACACTAGGGAATCGTATTCGAACACGTATTGTATATTTTCGAAAGACGATACGGATTCTGCTGAAACTAAGATCGCGTTCGTAAAGACGCAACTCGAAAGCGACGATGCTTTCGAAGACATAGATAAAGCGATGATGCGATTATCCGAACGATACGAATCGAACGCGAAAGGATTAGACAAAAAAATGGTATCCGAAGATATCGAATCCATTTTTAAAGTTCTTGACACGATAAGCGTAAAAGTAAGATTATGTTGCATGACCAATTTTTTTAAAAACAAAAATATTTTCGAAGAAGAACATGTTTTAAAATACGAAACGTACGTCGAACGTTTGAAAGCCTTGTTCGAACACACGTTAAATTTGGTCGACATCGTTTCAAAATATTGCAAAACGATGATGCCTTGGATATCTGGAATATTCAAAAAGTACACACCTCACAGAAATGCGATATCGGCCGAATTTGTAAAATTTTCCATGTTTTTCAACGCGTGTTACGTTTCGCAATGCGCGTTGAAACCGAAAATATCCAAATTGTCTTCTTCTGCTGCCTCTCGAACCGGCGGTAACGCGGTGTACGAGCTTTTAAAAACCCCGATTTTAAAACATTTAACGATCAACGATTTAATGTTGGCTTTGGATGCTTCGCTCAATAACGATTCGCTCGATTGGTATTCTTCGAAGCAAACCGGATGCGGCGGTATTTTTGTGAGTTCTATATTTTTCGATGCGTACAAATCGAAAATAAACGGCTGGGGCGACGCGATCGACGTCTTTATGACAAATGTCGTGTTTGGAACGATGGGTCGGTTTTCGTCGGTCGTCGACGTTTCTCTTTACACCGAATTGTCCGCAGACATCGATACCGTCATTCGCATATCGGAACGCTTCTACAGAGAATTGAAACGATACGCGATCGACTCCGGTGACGCGAAAGAAGACGATGTTTTGCAAATTTCCGATTTTACGACGTATCCCGAATTGTTTTATTCTTCGAATACGACCGCGAAACGACCGACGCGTTTCGCCGTTCGGGATAGTTCGATTTCGACGGAAGACGAATATGGTAACGAAGACGACTACTATTCGACATCTTACGACGATGACGACGTCGTACGACACTACGACGATGACGACGATGATATTGGTTCCAAATTGGATTCGTACAATTACGGATGGTAATCGCAAAGTGTATCAACAACAATCATCATCATCATTTATCAATAAAAAAAATATATATATATATATATATATTTATTTAAAACGTCGTATCGTAATCTGGATGAGGAGTAGAGTAAGGCGCCAAATTCGCCGACTGTTTTTTTTGTTTTTGTCTTTTCGACGTTTCTTTGTCGCGTCGTCGATAATCTTCTTTTTTGGACGCGTTCGTCATCGTCGTCGTCTGTCGCCTGTTTATGATGCTTTCTTTTTTTTTATTTTTCTTATCGTCGTTATTTTTCGATGCGTCTATGACGAAGATCGAATAAACGTTCGATTTTATACCATCGCACACGTACGATACGGTTTGTATCATCCATCGTACGCACGTTTTGAGTTTAAAGGTACATTGGTAACGGCACGAACTACAACGCGCAAAACACATCGAACACAATCTTTTGACGAACAATCCCTTCGATTTAGAAGCGGGTTCGTCTCCGTGAATTTGCGACGCGTCGTGATCGATCGAAATGACCGAAACGTCGGGATCGTTCGCGAAAGGATGATTCGACGCGGTTTTTCGATGTCTCACGGGAGCCCCCAGTTCGCCGTCGCCTTTATTGTTGTTCGTTTTTCCAGAGTACGTCGCGTCGTCGACGAAATCCGACTTTGACGATGTTTTACGCGCGACGCTCGGTTCCGCTTCTTCTTCTTTGACGATATCGTCAAAGAAGCTTCGTATCACGACGAAAGGGTACGCGAATTGGAAGACGTCGTCGTCGTCCAATGGTTCGAATTGTTCCTTGTTGTTCTTTACGAATTTTCTTATTTTTTTCGAAATGCGAGCCATGTTCGTCACGAACAACACAAATTCGAAAAAAAACAAAATCGTCACGACGACGAGATTCGTAACGAAAGATTCGTCCGGAGTCAATTTGAAAGTCGTAGAATCCAATTGTGTCGTATTTTGATGATTCTCATCCAAAGGAGACAACCATCGGACGCCGTCGGCCGTCGATTTTGGCAAGTTTTTTAAAATGCAAGCGGACGATACGGCCGTACCCCAACGCGACACGCAAGTCGGATTGTTCGGATAATAACAACAGTACAAAACGTCGTTGCACGGATTGTCGTAATGAACGTTGTATCCGTTACAATAAAACAAATATTCGTACATCATGACGATTTCTAAAGCGAACGTGCTCGCAAAAACGCACAACAACAGAGATCCGGATATCAACGCGTCCGCGTTCGAATAATAAAATCGCGTATCGTAATGGATGATTATAAACCACGCCACCGGCTTGAAGCAATTCAAAACCAACAATACGTAATACGTGTCGGTTTTTGCGTTTGCAGAAGAGTCCGCATTTAAAGAATATCTGTCTATGACGAGCGATAAAAAACAAGTAACGTAAAATGCGATCATCGCCACGTAATAAGCGACGTGCGTTATGGCGATCAACGTCCTAACGACGTAAGATTCGTATCTATTTTGCATATCGACGTGAATCTACCGTGTGGTGCGACGATTCGATGCGAATTTGCCTCGAACGATTATAATTTGGACACGCAACCTCGCGTAGTCGCGCTCCTTTTTTTAAAAAAAAAAAATCATCGGATGATAATAATATCATCGTCGCGTCAAAAAAAGGGGAGCGCGATGTCGCCGCCATCGTTTCAAATTTTTTTAAACCTCGACCCGACGAGTTGCGGTTCGTTTTTAAAAAAAAAAATAAATCACGTTATTATTTGTTCGAATCGAACTTTGATCGACGGTCGGCATTTGACGACAATCGTTCGCGTCATTTGTGGGAAAAATGAAGAAAAGAAGCGTCATCGTCAAATTAAACAACTACGACGCACCATTTCATCTGACAACGTACGTCGAAGGAGGGTTCAAATCGAATTTCGAAGAAGAATCTGAACGTCTGAAAGGACCGACGGACGTTTCGGATTATTTCAAACAACCGAACGCGTTTTTGTACGTGCCCATTTTAACGCCCTTGTCGAAAACGCATATGGACGTCGCTTTTTCGGACGTGGGAAAATTAAAAAAGATGCGATTCGACGCTTTGCACAATCCCGTGTTGGAGGCTCTGGCGCTGGGATACGTCCCTAGCGAATATTTCGAATCTCAATTTTTGGAACATCCTTCTCTGTTCGACGACGCGTACGTCGTCGATCGCGTCGGTTTCGAACCCGACGATGCGATCGTTTACAAATTGTACGACGCGAAAAAAGCCATATTCGATATCAGACACAACACGTCGTTAAATCCTAGACCTGGAAACGACATACAAGGTTACAAAGATTACGAGAATGTGGATATTCAAAAAGTCTCGACTTTTGATCACGGTATCATGAGACGCGTCGTCCAATACGTCCATCCCGAATTTTCGTCCGACAAGGCGACGCATTTGTCGCTCGATATGTACAAACTTAGAAAATCGAACCTCGTGCCGTTTTACGTGTCTTTTAACAAAAGCGCAAACGACGCCGAAGACATGCGCGCGATATACGTCGATTTTATGAAAAACGACAACGACTTGGTCGAACGCGTGTACGACACGAAAAAGTCCATGATCGATTCGAAAAGCGACGTTTCGTCGGCGTCGGACGATTGGGTCGTTACCAACGTCGATATTTCTCGCACCTGCGGTCATCAAGAGACCGCTCGCGTCGACACGCACGTCGAACTATCTTTTCCGGAATCCAAAACGATAATAAAAGAACGAAACGTCGATTCGTTGACTTCCACCGTGTACGGCGTCGTGGAATCGTCTGGAAAAAAGACGGACGCCCCAATCGTACATTTGAAATACATGCACAAAAACACGAGCGTGTCGCACGGTAACGCCTGCGACGATTTCGGTTTGTTCACCGTCGACCAACACGATCCTAACGTCGAAAAGAAGGGATTCGACGACGCGAATCGCCTTTCGGAGCGTTACGAAAGCACGACCATGTCGACATTTTCTATGGATTACATCTTGAAGACGTTTTGGAAACACGTCGATCGCGTCGTAGAGTACGCGTTTCGTTGCGCTACCGCCGAAAACAACGTCGATTTTTTTTGGTCCGACGAGAATCGGGCCGATCGCGCGTGGTACAGGTTCGGATTCGGTGCCGACGTCGTCGACGCGGCGTCGACGATCGCGTACGACGTCGGTTACGCCAAACATTTCGAAAAGAAATCGACGGTCGATGGTTTGCTTTACTATTCCGGATCGGCTCGGCGATTGTTCGAATTTCAAGCTCATCGACGGGTCGGGAACTCGCAAGACGTGTCGCGCGCTTGGACGGAGCTCGCGTCGTTGCAATCGACCGCGTACGACGAGGCGCGATTTTTGTTCGTCATGGATTGTTTGTTCGAAGACGTTCCCGTTTTTTCGCAAAAGGAAAACGACGAACGAACGTCTAGCGATGTCCCCATCACGTTTAGAACGTTAAAAAATACCATCGCCGCGTTCGATGCGAAACGCACGTCGGATAAAAATTGCGAAAAATCGTGGTTCGATCTAAAGAGGCGTCACGTCGACGCGATATTCGACGAAAAAACGACCGATTGGTTCTCGCATTGTGCCGTCAAACGCGTGTTGTTCGATCCGATACGCGTTATAAATAAAAAAACGGAAAAAAACGTCAAATCGGTCGATTTCGATGACGTTTCGGAAGCGAGCGCATCGCGCGTGAAGGAAGACATCGAACGCGTCGCGAGATTCAAAACGCAATTTAAAACGATACACGACCAAACGAACTCGACCAACGATTCATATATAAATATCGTGTCGACGTACGCCGTTTACGCGACGATCGATGCCGTCGTCTCTCAAATTTTAGTACCGGGATTCATCGTGCAGCGTTATTCTACGCGCGAACGCTACGAAGCGACGCCGACGTCGCTCGCGAGCGTGTTTAAAATGTGGGCGTTGGAATACGTGTTAAAATATTACGCGAAAGATCCCGTATTGAGCGGCGTTTTTTTGGCGTTGGTTCGATCGGCGACGACCGTTTGGGACGATTTTGAAAAAAAATCGCGCGATTTGACGTCCGATTTTGCAAAATGTTTGAACGCCGTAGACGCTCTCTTTTTCGATTTGATACGCGAAGAACGAACGAGTACCGCCATTTTCGACGCGTTTCTCTCGGATTTTGAAATCAAAAATTCGCATTACGCCGTCGTTTGCGGTCACGATAAAACGTTCGACTCGAAATTGCGTTTCGGCCGACGGAGCGATTCCTTTTCGTCGCCATCGCGGGAATCGTCTCTTTTGAAAGATCGAGGAAAACGGTTCGACGGAAATTGCGTGCGCGAAACGATAGACGTCATAAACGCTTACGCGACGGACATGACGCGTCCAAAGGACGACGACGCGATGTCGACGTGGCACGGCGTGACGCCGAACGGGTTGGAAACCGCCTGGTTTTATTACGGGTGTCGTTGGTTTCCGACGATCGCCGATTATCATTCGGAAGCGGACAAGACGTCGTATTTTCGAATCGCGTTCTGTCGATTGAAAAAAATATACGACGCGCTGGACGGCATAAAACAGCGAACGCACAAACGCGCCGACGTGCATCGCGTTTACGGACCTTTGGGTCGTCTTTTCGATAACGGATCGACCGTGGTTACACAATGTCGAGAAAACGAGTGGGATTTGGTCGACGCAAAGTCGAAATTCGCCGAAGACGATCCGGAAACGAAATCGAAACTCGACGGCAAGCTCCTGAACGCGATGGATCGGTTGGTCTACTTTGGAGACGGCGACACGTATTCTACGAAACCTCTCCTCTTTTACGAAAATAGAAACGATTTGTACGAAAAATCGACAAAATGGATACCTTACGGCGTCGTCACTCAGGATTACATCAACGAAAGAGACGCGTACGCGCCGTATTTCGAACCGCCAGGACAAACGGAAAGATTGGATTGCAAAACGTTTTATTATTTTTCGGACAAGAACAGGATCGCCGTGCGACAAGGTTTAGATTATTTCGACGTCGCTCCGCATCTCTTCGGAGCGAACGACGATTTGAGAGAATTGGAACGCCTATTGTTGGACGCGCTCGTCGTCAAGAATAAAAATAAATTCGTATATCCGATACCTTGCGCGAAATATTCGGTCGAAGGTCAATGTTTTTCGGAAATAAAGGACAGATACGACGCGATCAAAAGCCTGTCGACCGCGTTGCATGCTTACGCCGCCAAAACCCCCGTCGCGACGTTTTCGACGCGATTCGTCGAAATCTTGAAACGAATCGCCAAAAATACCGTACCCTATTATTTCGAAACGTCCAACGCGTCCGGCGATTTGTACAAAATCGTATCGAATCAAATCGTCGACATGAAATGCGCATTAAAATCGATCTTGGACGATTTCGATCGTTCCGATTTTTACGAATCTTCTTCTAGATACGCGTCCGAAACGTGGGTCGACGACGACGATCGAAAACGCGACTTTAAAGACGAGGTTCGTTCCAGAAATTGGTCCGAAAAAAAGAACAGGACGTCGTTTTACGATCGTTACCTTTCTCGAACGGAATACAGATTCGAATGGCACGTGGGTAAAACGTATTGCGGCGATCACACTTACGTGTGCGATTACGATTACAATTTCGCGTACGACGACGTGGTCTCTTTGGCCGCGAAAAAGTCGAGCGTTTACGCTTCGAAATCGAAGCGTTTCGAAACGATGAATTATTTCGACGTTCGCGGCGAAACGAACGGACGTTCGTTGACGTTGACGTTGTTCGTCGTCAAAAAATATCCAAAGTACGGTTTGGATTCTGCGTCGAACGAGACCCAATTGTTTTTGTTCGGCGAAGCGTTCAAAACGGGAAATTTGACCGGAAAACAAAACGCCTTGAAAAATTACGTCGAAAACGCCAACGAACCTTCGTTTCGCGGTACGATATTCGGCGATTACGTCAAGGTCAGGAAAAATTACGTCGATAACGTCGTTTACGCAAAAACGAAATCCATAAAAGGCGACGAAAACAAAAAATACCTATTGTCGCCGATCGATTTCGAAAATACGAATTACTTTACGCCGTTTTCGAACGTGTCCAACCCGTTCAACACCCCGTTGACGTTCGACGCGGACGACGATGCGACGGCGACGAAGAAGATCGATGGCGGTAGCAGCAGCAGCAGTAGCAAAGACGACGAACGTTTGGCGTTCGAAGAACGATACGCGAGACGATTGGCGTGCAAAGATAGAAAAATGGGCACGTCGACCGCTTCCGACTTGGTTGCGATATATCAAATATGCACGCACAATATTTTCGCCGTGCTGAACGGCGAATTGACCGAGGACGTTCGCATATCGAACGGTAACGCGGAAATCGACGTCGATTTTTCGGACGGTTATCGCTTGTTCGATTCGAATTCTTTTTTTCAACGCACGTTGGTAAACGTTTCTTTGCGATTCCTATTCGAAGACCCCATAAGAAACGCACATTGGTTGAGCGTCGACGCGTTCATAAAAAATTCGATCGTCGTCAAAAAATCCGAAGAAAAACAACGACAACGACAACAACGTAAGACGACGTCTTTGTTCGGAAAAGAAAAAAAAGACGCCGCGCTGCGTTCGACCTTCACGTTGAAAGGAAACGTCGAAAATTTCGAAACTCAACATTCTCGCCTGTTGACTTTTTTACTTTTACAACGAAGACGATCGTCCGCGGCGGAGACCGCTTTCGAAGGCGGTCGGTCGACCCTCCTTTCGGACACCAAAATGGATTTTTCGAATCGGTATTTGGATTTTTATCGATCGTCGAAGACGAGTCCGTCGACGCTTTCGAGCGAAGTGTTCGATTCGGACAATTCCGACATTTCGTACGTCGTCGTTTACGACAGAAACGATATTTTCAACTCGAAACGCCGGTTTTTTGATCGTTTGGAAACGAAAACCAAAGAGATACAACCCAAACCTTCGGCGGCCGATCGATTTTTGACTCTCTCAACGAATCGCGATGACGCTTACGACGAATCGTCGCATCGCGTCGTATCTCAAGTACATCACGAGGTTTTGAACGTGTCCTTCGACGAGTATTGGTACGACAAGGATGGGTTTTCTTTGCCCAATATAGAAATCGGTCACGCGAACGTCGACACCGACGCAAAGTATTACGTTTACGGAATAAAAACGATACGCGAAGCGAATAAAGACGATTACGACGCCGTTTATGCGAACGCTTACATACCCAAAGACGTCGAGTACGAACCGAATCTATCGTCGATCGCCGACGAACTCGCGGACCCCGTCGACGTGTTTGTGGCATTGTTGAAAACGCTTTACGACGAAGGATCGGCGATGGGCGACGACGTCGACGTTCGACGATTTCCGCTGTCGACGGGCTCGAGCGCGGACGCCGTATCCAACAATCCCGGATCCGATTGTTCGAACTTGTTTTACGCCGAAACGGAACTCGATCGTTCTGACGATATTTTAAAAGACCGTCGCAACGATCACCGTACGAGAGATTTGTTGCAAAAATTCAAAAATTCGTACGCGACGCGTCATTTTTCGGACTTTTTGCGTCGATCGCGGTTCGGTAAATCGCGATTCGTATTCGAAAACGATTACGAAGAAACGTTGGGTCGCGTGACGGCGCGCGCGGAGACGGCGTTCCGGAGCGATTTTTTCGTGTACGTCAAATACAATTTTAAAAGAGCCATGGAAGACGTCGTTTCGGGCCGTTTCGTTTTCGATAAAACGAAAACGATCATCACCCAAAACGTGCTCGACGATTACAAACGAACGAGAACGTCGTACTTGAACGATCGGTTGAAACGATATCGTGCCATTTTCGACCACGACGTCGGAGAAACGATAGAATTCGTTTCGGAGCCCGTGTCCGAACTGTTGTTCGACATGTTGTTCGATTCGGATTCGTTTCGCGACAAGGACGTTCGAGTCGTTTCGTCGAACAAGGAAACGACGACGCTTCGCGCGGGTAGAAACGGAACGAACACGATAAAAACCGATACGAAAAAACGCGTCTCGGACGATCGTTGCAAGCGCGCGCTTTCTCACGCGACGTATTTGGACGTGGTGACGCGAATCGTCAAAACGACGTTGCGCACGTTGACGGACGTTTCGAATCGCGTCAAAACGAAAATAAACGCATACGACGCGGCTTCGCAATTGTTGGACGCCTGCTTGTCAATGTCGTCGTCGTCTTCGTCGTCTTCGTCTTTGGGTGTGGACGCGACGTTTTTCGGCGATTCGTTTTTAAAAAACAAAGACGTGGCTTTAAAATGCATTTATTTTATATACGATTTTTGGGTGGGACGACGACGACGACGACGAAGCCGACCGTCTTATCATCGTCCGGAAGGAGACGACGACGACGACGGGCCAGAAATAACCGTGCCAGGAATCGAAAAAACGATGCCAAAAATATTCGGAACGCGAGGGGACGATATCGAATGGATAAAAACGATTTTTGACGACGACAATTTATGCAAACAACCCTTTTCGAAGAGAGAAGACGATTTCGAAGTCGTGCATCACGTCGACCTGTTGATCGGCGCGTTTTCTTCGTTGTCCGACAAGATACGAACGTTTTCGGAAATCGTAAAAGAGATACGATCCGTATTCGGCTCGGCGATGGTCGACCATCTGACGAGTCGCGCGAGAGACGACGGATCGCGCGCGATCGTCAAAAATTTATGTTACCGCGTGTTCAACGACAGATCGAAAAACGTTTGTTCGGATTACAACGCTTTGGTGGAATCGATATTCGACGGAAAAACGGTACCGTACGCCGGAACGCCGATGTACATCGACGAAAAAGACGCGTTTTCGTATCTATCGGTAGATAAATCGTTTTACGTAGACAAATTACTATCCGGATTATCTTTGCATTCGTTTTTTAAACTTTTCGAGGACGCGATGACCGTCCGCGCCGTTCGCGATTACGGCAAGACGTTGTTGTTGTCTCCTTCGGATACGGCGTACGACGCGTATCGCGCGTACGTCGAAAAAATTTCGGAAGCGTTAAAAAACGCGACGAGCGATCGGAGAAGCGCGTGGATGAATCGATTGACCGCGTTCGGAAACGATCGTTTAGCCTCTTGGTTTCCGGATTGGTCGACGACGGTCGAAGCCGTCGTCGCGACGGACGACGACGTTGCGGTAGACGTCAAGCGTTGTTTTAAAACGATTCGAACGTCGAACGCTTCTCAATCGCGCGCGGCCTCGATGTTGTTCGATCGGATTTTCGGTTCGCAATGCGTGTTTATCGATAACGACACGACGTACGAAAAAATCATAAACGCTTCCGTTTCGGAAGGCGAAATCAAAGTCTACGAACGCAAATCGCATTCGACCGTTTGCAAGATTCGACCCGATCGCCCCGCATCCTCTTCGTCCGAAATCGAACGCGACGTCGTCGAAGAAGATCGTAGAGCATCCAAAAAGCGACGTTTGTCCATCCTTTTCGATGCGTTACATTTCGTATCGGACGCGTTCATGCGCGGACGAACGACGTTACCCAAATTTTTATTTTTGAGCCTCAATCACAAAATCGCAGAACGTTTGACGAACGACGTCTCTTTCGCGTTCAGAAGACGACGATTCGATAATCTTTCTTTCGTCGATAATCGATCTGCCACGGTGGTATTGTCGAATCGCGTTTTGGAAGATTGGACTTCTCCCGTCGCGACGTTTTTCACTTCGAACCAAGCTTGGTTCGACGGTCTCGCGTTTCACGAGATGGGCGACGACCGTTCGGGATCCGAACCGTTGCAAAAACGCAAATCGTTTTGGGTTTTGAACGTCAAGTCCATCGTCAACATGTTGTTTTTGGAACACAACGTTTATCCCGTATTGAAAGAAATGGTCGGTTTTAATTTGTACCACGAAAACGAAAAGGAACGCTATTTGAAATCTTTATTTTACGCGTTGGAAATGGCGAGACGAGAATTGATCGTCAACGCAAAAAAAAATGACGATCATCGTCGTCGTCGTCATCATCATCATTGAGCGACGTTCATTTGTTTAATAAATTGTTTTTTAAATGCCTTTGTCGCTTTTTTTACCGATTCTTCGTTGAACGCGAGCTTGTATTTTTCAAAATCGGATACTTTTTCTTTTTCTTCTTCTTCTTTGAATTTTGCGGAAAAAAACACTTTGAACCAATTGACGCCCGGAACGGCAAACAGGACGAATATCGACAAGGCCGCAAACGACGTCAAAACGTGCATTTCTACGGATCCGTGTTTCATCGCCATTTTCAATGCGTCCATCTGGTCGACCGCAAATTGCAACATGCTCGCGCACGCGCTTATCGCGCGCATCGTGTCTTCGTTTTCCACGTTCAAAGCGATCAATCGGCTTATCCACACGAGGACGATTTGCGTAAAAACGTACATGCGCGTCGATTCGAAAAGGTTGAAACACGCCCCCGCGATGGCTTCGACGATTCCGAAAACGTTTTTCAAAACGGTCAACACGTTCGACGTTTTCGTCGAACCGCTCTTGCTTAAAACGATGTTGAAACATCGAAACGCGTCGAGGAGACATTCCGACACTCCCGATATGATTTTTCCGTAAAACGACAATTGGACCAAAACGAACAAGACGTCGTCGTGCGCGTTCGAAAAATCGACGATCGCGTTCGACTTTTTCAAATATCGAAAAAAAAATCCCAACGCGTATATCGTCCAATTCCAATAACGAAATTTCGAAATCAATTTCGAATATTGGAGCGTCGCGGACAATTTCAACCCGTATCGCAACGTGCCGAACAAGGTCGACGACGAAATGATCGTAAATTTGTGCAAATTGCCGGACGTCAACGGCGTGTCCCATTTTTTTCCGGTCGTTTCGTTTTTGGGATGCAAAACGGATTTCAAAACGCGGCTTTTTTTTGAAAAATGGTAAATACCCGAACCGAGGAGCGCCACGCCGAGCCCGACGACGAGCGCTTGGTGGTTATCCGCGTGATACGCGAACGTTTGCAAGTGTTGTTGGAGCGCGTCGAACGACCACGGGATTCGTTCGACGACGACGTTGTTCCCTTTTTCGACAAATTCCAAAAATCCGCTGACGAACGCGCAAAATTGAACGACGGTCGGAACGACGTCCAATAACAACACGCGCTGCGCCCAAAACAAGTTCGAAAAAGAGGCCAATTTGTTCAGCAACGCGTGAGAACTTTCCGAAACCACCCTGTTGGATAAAAACACCGAGGTGAAAAACCGACCCTCTTTGAATTTTGCATTTTCTTCCGCGTTTTCTTTGGTTTTTCCGACGACGACCGACTCCGAAAATTCGACGATGCGTTCGATTTCGTCCATCGCCGATCTGATTTTAGACCCGCTATCGTTCGTTTTCCTAAAACGATAATTATCTGATCGTTCGACGTCGCCGTCCTTCTTTTGCGTTGGCGATTCTTTCGAGAGCATGGGCGACACCACCGTTTTCATGACGAACGTGGCCGCGCCGAGAGCCAAATCGCTACATACATGACAAGCCAAACCGATGGCCATGGCGGTGATCACGTTGTTGTCCATGTAATACGCGACGCAAGCCGCGGACGCGGCGAGGTTGGCGTACCAAACGGTCGTAGCGACGGTATCCCAAACGGCGTTCGCATCCGAAACCAGCGATCCGAACCAATCGGAAAGCGCTTCGTTTTTGAATTTTGCGATGGATTTAAAATCGACCTTGCAAACGCGATCGAAAAAATCTCGCATGATCGTCACGAGATTTTTTGCGGATTCGTTTCGATCGGGTCCGCCCATTTCCCGTATGACGTGTTCTCGTATTTTTTTGACCCAACCGATGTCGTATCCCGGTTTCGATTTTAAAAGCGGGTTCATGGATACGAGCATATGATGCGCCGTATCTATCGCCGTTTTTCCGGAATCGTCGTCGACGACGGTTTCGGCGTTCGTTTCCTTTTCAAAATTCGCTCGACGCGCAAATGATACGAATAACGGCATCAATTTAATTTTTAGTCGTTCTTTGTCGTCTTTGTCCAACAAACCCAACGAGGCGGACAATACTTTGGTATCTTTGGAGAATCGATCGTACGCGCCTTTCGCGTATTGTCGAACTTCGACGTTGTGAGGCAACACCGCTTTCAAAGATTCGGACAAGTTCGCGACGTTCGCATCTTCGACGTACGACGGCAAAACGACGACCAATTTTTCGTGTCGAGCGTTCGGTTCTACCGCGATCAGGAGGTACGAATCTTCGGCTAGCGTTCCCACATCCGGCACTACGCGACCTTGAACGCTCAAGAGCTCGTCCAATAGCGTCGACGTGGTATTATCGTTAAATTGATTCGGTCGTTCGCTTTCGATATCGAAAGCGATCCTTACCGTCCACAATTCGGGTATCGTCGCGTCTACGGTGTGCTGTTTTTTTAATTCGATCGCTTTGGCGTCGTCGGAGTTTGGTTCTGGACCGGATTTTTGTTGTTCTTCCGTAGCGTCGTTTTTGATGTTCGAATCGACGTTTGACGCGTATTTTTCGATCAGGTTATAAAAATACGTGTTCGTAGCAAAAGTGATGGCGTATGACAATCCGTCGAGCGCCGTCCAAGCGAACATCGAACAATAAATTCCAAAATTGCTCGAAGACATGTCTGGCGATTCTTCCGATTTTTTTTTGATATTCGTGGCGATAATGTCCGAATAACGATCGAACAACCACTTCGTTTCGCTCTCTTTCGAATTTGCCGGATATCGATAACCCAGCGATTCGGCCAGCGCGACGCAATTGTCGTATTTTGTTTTGTTTTCTTTTTCGACGGCTTCGAATATTTTCGTTTTGTAAGCGTCCATCATCTCCAGATACGAATCGACGTCGAAAATCGTATCGCTATCGACGTCTAACGCGCGGTTCATCAAATTATTCGCGTCGTCGAAATACGTTTTCGTCACGTCGGTCACCAAGCGATTCATGCGTTCGGCGTGTTCTCGGAACATGCCCAAATCTTGCGCGTTATTCACGTTTTTGTCAGACGGTAGGGACAATTCGTAAACGTACAACGTCATCAAACTCGACAAGGATTCGCGGTTCATTTGCATTTTCCACGACTCCAAGAAATTGTTCTTTGCCGCGTCTTCTCGATTTTTTAAATTTTTATAAAACGCGAGGTATTTCGAAAACGCGTCCACGAAACGAAGTTCTTTTTCGTTCAAAACCGCGCGCGTTCCCGTTTTCGAAACGACGACGTTTTTGGAATCGTGAAGCGAAGCGATGAGGAACGGCACGTCGCTCAAAAAATGATAATTATTTTCATCGTCGTCGTCGCCGTGCCATTTCGAAAACGAATTTTTCAATCCTTCGTAAATTTCTTTCAGTGTTTCCGTTTCTTCTTCGCTATAGGTTTTGTTTTCCTCGTTCAACACGTTCATGGCATTTTGCAAAAAAATTTCGACAGGGTCGTGATCGTTTGCGTTTTTACTTTCGCCGACGATCGTTTCGTACGCCGTTTTGCTCCCAAACTTGGGTTCGGTTTTATTTTTAGACATTGTCGAGACGACGAGGTTGTGAAAAACAAACGAAAAACTCAACGCTTTGCACAACGACGTTTTGAACGCGTCGGAAAGTTCGACGTCGTCGTACGACGACAAAAGCGTCGAACTCTCGTCGTAAACTTTGACGTGTTCCATGAACGATTTCAAAAACCGATCCGAAACGACGCACATGGTGTTTCGTAATTCGAAACGCAACGCGTTGTTGCCTATGGCGATCTGATGTTCGATCGTTTCTGCGTAATCTTCGTCCGTCATGATCGCGTTTTCGTCGTTCGATTCGAAATATTCCAAAGACGTGGTTTCCATTCTCAAGCGTTTCGACATTTTGAGTCGCGATTGTCTTCGAATTCGAGATTCCTTTGCGAAAACGCGGTCTATTTGATTCGAAACGCGATTCAACACGCGCGCGGCGTTTTTTTTTTTAACGTTCAATTCGGTCTTTTGCTTCGAATCGATATTTTCCTCGAACATGGACGTCAACACGCTCGCAAAATTGAACGTGTCGACGACGGCGGACAAATTCGAATACGTTTTCACCATGTTCGACGATAAATCGTCTTCGTTTTTCAAAGTAGACGTAGATAACGAATCTCTCATTTTGAGTTCGAACTCTTTAAATCGGTCGTCGTCGCGAACGCCAACGTCCGTGGATAACGTGGAGATTATGCGATCTAATATTCGTTCGGTATCGAACGGTTTGCCCGAAATGTATCGGTCGACCATATCGCATCGCAATCCGTCAAAGTGGACGTTTTTTTCGCTCGTTTTTTGAACGCCATAAACGGCGTTCAACTTGTCGACGATCGAACCGCCGCCGCGAACTTTCGGACGCATCATTTTTTCGAACGGGTTTTCTTCCGATATTTCTTTGCGTATTTGCGGTTGTTTTTCGACGTTTCTTTTGATCAGATTCAAAAAAGGATTTTCCGGTTCTTCGACGTTTGATTTTTGCGATACGTTCGATTTGAACGGTTGCGAAAACGCGGCGCTAAACGTCTTCGATTTATTCGAAGCGACCATTTTTGTATCTTTTCCGTAGAAATCGAGCGCGACGGAAACGTCTTCGTCGACGATCGTGGTCATCCTTTGATCTTTGTTTCGAAAAAAAAAGACGCGACGAAAAAAAAAACGGCAGCAGAAGTTTATATATTTATTCTCGTTTTTTTAAAAAAATAAAAATGATCATTAATGCAATGCGCTCACTATTTTGGCGTACACGAGAATCATCGACGCGTTCGTCGAAAGCAAACTTTTATATTTTAAAATGTCGAACGCGTAGGCTTTTAAAGACTCCAAGTTACCGATGCGTTGGGCGTTTCCAAAATTCGAAACCATTTCGGTCGCCGTAGTTATCCAATTATCCACGTACGAACTCGTTTTGCTATTTGTCAATACGTCGGCCGCGAATTCTGCGTCGCTACTTGCGCAATAATATTGATAACCAAGAAACAATACGTCCAATAACACCATGGCGAAAAACGCGTATCGATACGTATTTTTGCTTTGACTTTTTTCGAAATAAGACATACCTTCTGAGTACACGTTTTGTAAGTGCGTATATATTTCTTCGATCTTTTCCGTCGTATCTACACCTTCGCCTAGTACGTTTTCTTTCGGTTCTGGTTCTTTGTTATCTATTCCAAAGAACCACGCGTGCGATTTTTGTACACCATAGGGTAACGATGTTATAATCGTCAACAAAAGCGGCACAGACGAAATCAAACTGTCGCTCCAATTTAAGAATACGAACGACATCGTAATAAACATGCCGACCAAAGGGTATCCGCTAAAATTTAACATGTTTGTCACCCCTTTTGGTATGAATTTGGATAACCCGGCGTAAAAAAAATATAAAAACCAAGCCAATATAGCGTAACAAACATAATTAATGACCGACGTTTTTACGTAGACGAAAAGTTCCGTTATCGGATCGAAGACCCGATGGGCGACATTCGTTCCCGTTTCCAGCAGCGTTTCCCAAATCCCGGCGTCCCGTTGTTCGGTTCTTTTTTCTTCGACTTTGTCGCGGTCGTCCGAATAAATGAAAAAAACAATAAGTCCCATTTTGACGATATTTTTGACGAACGATATGGTGCCTCTCGCTATGTTTAACCATCTGCCCGATACTCCGATAAACTTCAATAAAAATTCGATGGCCGATTGTATGGTATCGAGCATCTTGCTCACGGCGCCGATCAATAATTGCGTACCGGCTATTATCATCCATTTCATTATCATTTTCGAAGCGACCGTCGTCAAAAATGTAACGACGTAAGCGCCGCCCAACCAATATATGCTCGATATCGCGACGATTCCCAACAAGGCGACGAATGCGTAAAATAAAAATTTGCGAAACGCGGATAATTTCGAAATGCTGTTTTTGAGTTCGGACGTGCTGACCAATTCTTTCGCTCTTCTGTCCAATCGACCGTTCAAATGAAACAATCCGAACAAGGCGATCAACGCCAAACCCAAATGGGTGGCCGCCGTATATTTTACGGATCGATTTGCGTTCGATACAAACTCGGCGTTGACGTACGAATAATGACCCGACAATCGACCGTCCAACAAGGCTCCGAAAACGGTCCAAGCGTTGCCGGCGCTTACGAACAATTTCGTCATTTTTTCTTTCCATGCTTGATCGCTGGGTATCACCATATTGAACGCGCTCGTGATAAAGTTAAACATGTATTTTCCTATACAATCGAAAACGACGTTCATAGCACTCAAAGGATCCCGTTTGGCTTTCGATATGTTGTCGCAATGCGTTTTGGCGTAAGTCACGACACAAACGATCAATGCCGAAAGTATCGAAAATCCGACGCAAATACAAACGACGTTGATCCAGTACACGGACGCCTCGTTGGCATCCACGATTTGGACTTTGACGTTCGCTTGTTGGACGCCCACTTGTTGGCCCACTTGTTGGTCCACTTGTTGGCCCACTTGTTGGCCCACTTGTTGGCCCACTTGTTGGCCCACTTGTTGGTCCACTTGTTGGTCCACTTGTTGGTCCACTTGTTGGCCCACTTGTTGGCCCACTTGTTGGCCCACTTGTTGGTCTTCATCG